>Ga0172378_10000006_pt1 | contig 183919 bp, 192 predicted proteins | sample GrowelOW332metaG_FD_119755 | JGI IMG/M metagenome (GOLD analysis project Ga0172378, IMG submission 119755) | Groundwater microbial communities from an aquifer near a municipal landfill in Southern Ontario, Canada - Pumphouse #3_1 metaG | ecosystem: Environmental > Aquatic > Deep subsurface >... | reverse complement strand
TATTGATGGAGATCTAGTTATTAACCTAGAGCCAATTCAATCTAATGATATTAATGGTGATATCGATGCTGCAGTTAAAACAGACCCTATCGATATTACTGGTGATTTGGTCATTGATAAAGAAGATATTAGCGCCGAGATAACTGGTGAGGTGTCGCTTAAAGGATATACTCTTGTTGATATTACTGGTGATCTAGTTATTAATAAAGAGGATAGTATCACTGATATTAATGGTGAGGTGTCAGTATCTCAACCGATTGCAAAGGAAGTATCAGGATATTTATTCGTAGAACTTCCAGCAGATCCTGTAGATATCGATGGCGATATTAACGTAATACCTGGGGTGGTTGAAGATATTAATGGTGATATAACTGTATATCAAAATATATCAACCGATATTAATGGTGATATTATAGCTATGCAAAAATGTACTTCATTTATTGATGGGAATATTTCTGTAGAAATGCCCATAAATGCGGATATTGTTGGAGATATAATAGTTATGGTAGAAACTCATAAAGATATAGATGGGGACATTTTAGTGCAAGCTAAAGGATCTTCATACGTTTATATCTTATAATAATAAGGGGGGAAAGTTAAATGAACATTGTGTTAACCGATTCTCAAAAGGCTTCAGTTAAGAACATAGCGGCAATTATTATAATTGCCCTTGTATGCTCAATAGCAACATATCAATACACCGCCAAATATTATCAGGGAAAATTGGATGCTCTAAACTTAGAGTATAACACTTTTAAAGCCACGTATGCTACAGTAATAGATGATAAAGAAAAAGCTGTTATTGCTGTAGCTAAAGCAGAAAAAGCTGCAGGTGTTCCATTAAAGGAATACATAAAAGGTGATACTATTGTTAAGACAGAATACGTAGAAAAGGCAACTAAAAATGATGCTAGTATTGAAGTTACTAATAAAGTAAATCCAATTGTTGTTTCTTATAATGGCAAAAAACAAGAACTGCCAACTACAAATTTAGACGGTACAGCAATTGTGGATGGTAAGACTGTTATAACACAAGAAACCACATCTACATTAGATATCGATTCTATTGTTAAACGAGAAATTGCTAATACTGTATTAGGCATGGAGCATGAACAAGCTGTTCTTAAACGACAGAAAACTCAACAAACAGTATGGGGAACACTCATAGGTGTTGGCGTAGGTTATGCCGCATCTACAATATCTAAATAAATAGATAAGAGGGATAGCTAAATGCTATCCTCTCTATTTTGAGAAAAAATAAAGAACCGAAGTTCCTTATTAATTAAGTCTGGCTTTAACTGCTTTGATAGTATTTTCGACAATATCAACCATTAATTCTAATGCGGTATCGCCTTCAAGCGTAACTGAATACTTTTCAAATTGTAATACCTTAATATCTTTAGGCAAGTTCTGAAATACGATCTTCATCTTTTCTAGACAATCAATATTGTCATCGTCCAACGAATCAGAACCTTCAAAGATAACACTTGAATCTTCAGTCTCATTAGTCAAAGCTAATACCCCACGCATAATGTTATCCTCGTTAACTACCATAGTATTTTCTACAACTTTATACATAATAAAATCTCCCCTTATATTATAATTATTTTATTTATTCTCACTTTTATAATATATCATCAAGATATACCACTATTACAAACAGAGCATATCCCTATACTATCTCTAGTATAGAGATATTGTTTAACTCATAGCTATACAACACATGATTAAATATAAAAGAATAAGAGGTGTTTATAATGGGACAAAATATGCATTCTTTAGCTTTACTAAACGATGGTACAGTAAAAGCATTTGGCGATAATACTAGTGGGCAATTAGGCTTAGGTAATACAACTACTCCAATTACTACTCCTACATTAATACCTGGTCTAAGTAACGTAAAACAAATAGCATGTGGTAATGGTCATTCTTTAGTTTTACTAAACGATGGTACAGTAAAAGCATTTGGTTATAATACTAGTGGTCAATTAGGTTTAGGTAATACTACTCCATATACTAGTCCTATAGTAATACCTAGTCTAACTAACGTAAAGCAAATATCATGTGGTAGTAATCATTCATTAGTTTTACTAAACGATGGTACTGTATATGGATTTGGTAATAATATTGGTCAATTAGGTTTAGGAAATACTACAGATCAACACAGCCCTACACTGATATCTAGTTTAAGTAATGTAAACCAAATAGCATGTGGTAGTAGTCATTCTTTAGTTTTACTAAATGATGGTACAGTAAAAGCATTTGGGTATAATAATAATGGACAATTAGGTTTAGGTAATACTACTTCTCCATATACCACTCCTACGTTAATACCTAGTCTAACTAACGTAACCCAAATATCAGGTGGACAAAATTATTCATTAGTATTACTAAACGGTGGTACAGTAAAAGCATTTGGGTATAATGGCTATGGTCAATTAGGATTAGGTAATACTACAACGTCAATTACTACACCTACATTAATACCCAGTCTAACTAATGTAAAACAAATATCATGTGGTAATATTCGTTCTTTAGTTTTACTAAACGGTGGTACAGTAAAAGCATTTGGTTATAATGGCGATGGTCGATTAGGGTTAGGTAATACTACAACGCCAATTACTACACCTACGTTAATACCCAGTCTAACTAATGTAAAACAAATATCTGACGGATATAGTCATTCTTTAGTTCTCCTAAACGATGGTACAGTAAAAGGATTTGGTATTAATGATAATGGTCAATTAGGTTTAGGTGATGTAACAACTCGCACTACTCCTACGTTAATACCTAATTTAAGTAACGTAACTTTATTATGGGATAGTAATATTTTATTAGTCATCCTAATAAAAAGATTTGTAATGTTCAAGACTGTTACTAAATCTACATATGGCAAAATATAAAAAGACAAATTATACACCCCTATACTAGAAATAGTATAGGGGTGTATAATTTATTCAATTAACGTACCGAGATTTTTAGAGTGCTCCATATATAAAAGTAATTTTTCTTTCTTCTCTCTTATTTGGATATTACGATTAGATAGGGTGATTATTCCGTGAGCCTCCAACATCTCAATTATTGCGACTAGTTCATGATATTCTTTTTCTATATCTTGTGCGTTTGTTGCGCTGCCACAATAAGTCCCATTCAACCCAAAACGTAAAGATTTAGTTGTGGCTTTTATTACCTCAGAACTTTCTTCAATTAGGCATGATAGTAGATATTCTGTTTTATTCATAATATTATCCTTTATCTTATTTAATTCTAGAATCCTTGTATTTGTTTATAGCTATTTGCTGTTCGTTTATATACCCCAGATCTGTGTAAATAACTATAAATGACTTAATATTAACCATAGCGATCTTAGATTTTAATGTATAGTTAGTCCAGTCTATCTCCGTTTCAACCTCTTTAGTGTCATTGAAAAGCTTTATTTCGATAAATACTGATGGAGACAGGTATAGTGACTTAGTGTAATCAGCAATCTCCTTTAGCCGCCCTTTTCCTGTTCCACTGAATAGATCTTCCAGACTAATTTCTACTGGAGTCTTGGCTTTATAGTTAGCGTCATCATCTAAATATTCGGTTGTCATATATTGATTCCAACCTTTAGAATTAACTTGAGGAATATTAGTCATACAAAGGTCGTAAACTGTGTATGTTCCATCCATCTTTTGTCCTCTTATTAGCTCATGCTGTTCTAATGAATAATATGCATAGAACTTAGGAACTGGAAATCTTACAACGCAATCAAAATCAACAATAAAGTTATTTATCAATTGACCTTCGCGCTCTCCATCATCTACTGAAACATTATTAGTTCTAGTATGAATATACATCTCGCTCATTTTAATAAAGTATTCATACTTACCCTTTATAGATCTCAGTTTATACATGAATGGCAACTGAGAGTGTCTATTAAGATAATACAAGAATCCAGGCATATCAGTAACTTCGTTATTACTTATTTCAAATCCGCTATCTATTGCAACTTTCATCATTAATTCTGTAGGAATATGAAAATCCATATCCACATACTTTCCTTGCGTCCCATTAGATCTGAAAGCCATTTGAATAAACTTAGCAAGATCTAATGCATGAGCTTTAGATGATACTTTAATTCTAATACTAAAGTTCATTTGTAAGACTTCCATTGCTATAGATATAAAGTTTTTCTTTCCTAGATCTTTAAAGAACGCATCTTTATAACTACATTTATTATAGAGAAGATTAGTCCCATAATTATATAGATCTAAATGCTCTCTATCAAACTCATTATCTATTTGCGGTACGATAGAAAGAGCTGGTTTTAAACGTTTAACCAACTCATTTTTATCATGTGATCTAAAATCAGATAGTATATTCATACCTTCGATATGAGTACTTTTAAAATAATCTGATTGGAATTTAGATTCAATCCACCCAGTTATATACTCTACACACATAGAGTATGAATTAGAAACTGAAGGAACGCATAAACTAACATTTAACGCTTTATTGAATTCCCGTATACATTCTATCGGCTTTTCAATAGGCATATAAATTAGTGGTCTGTCTTCTTTACGCATATAATCACCCCTCTTATAAAAAATAAACCTTTACCCGTATGTTTGGGTAAAGGTTTATTTCTTCTATTTTTCTAGACCACGAATGACAATTACTCTACGTATAACATCTTGAGGAAATCCAAATTCCGTTTCTAATTTACTTAAACTAGATCCAGTGTTATACTTTTCTACAATCATATCCTTTTGTTTTACAGTTGGATATTTCTTATTATTTTTTTGAGTATTCATTTAAATTCTCCCCCTTTATATTCTTAACTTTGCATCATACCTTTAGATAAAACCATATATCCACTATCAGCATTACTTTCTTTTCTAATAATAAACCTAGAGATATCGATAATAAAATATTTACCTTCGTAAAACTCTTTATCAATTTTTGGTGGGGTGAATGGTCCTGTGCGATGAATACCGCATTGGAATACCCGCTTATTGATAAATTCCCATCTAGGATTGTATAATATATCATTAACCGATATTATTTTTTCTAAAGATTTTAATACATAAAACGCATTACTCGTTCTAATTATCAGACCAGTTAAGAGATGTACTGGCGCTAGTATATGTTCGCCTATACCACTTAACAACGTGTATATTATTTGCGGATCATCAATATTTACCAAGCCTAATGCTTTAAGCGCATCAAATCCATATTCATTAAGGACCTCATCCATAGATGCTCTATTTTTCCATTCTACCATATTAGGCTCTAGCTTAATATTTTCATAGATTAGTTTACCATTAATATCTCTAATACCATCTATCATTATTTATTACCCCTCCACTTTAAAATACTAGTTTTTATAAAAGACCTTTATCACTTAGTAATTTATTTATAGTGCTTCTAGATAAACCTGATTCCATTCCAATTTTACGCCAGCTATATTCATTTATAAACATTTCTACTATTCTATCTTTTTGTTTTTTGGTTAAATACCTTATAGCCGATCTAGGTATAGTATATCCGTTTTCTTTAAGAAGCTTAGTAATACTTTCAAGATTGGGTAGCATTAACTTTTCTTTTATTTCTAGCACATTATACCCTTCGACGTACATAGATATTATATCTTCGTTTTCAATTAAGACATTAAGCGCATTAAATATAATAGTAGTCGTCGGAGGCGGACTATCTATTTGAGCGGATTTACGAAGTTCATCGAGAAGTTCACGTAACTTAATACCCTCTTCTGGTGTAACGTAATAAACTTCCCTTCCCAGACCAGTTGATTTCCTTCCTGCACCTTCCCGTTTATCTCCACGTTTACTTTCACACGTCATTATTTATTCCCCTCCACTTTAAAATATTATCCATATCATATATAATGCGCCTATACCCCTTCAGGTACAGGCATATATGTTCTAATAGAATAGTAAGCTATTCCATTTTCGATATTAACATTATCTGCAGGATCATCGCTAGCGAAGAATACATGAACAGTGTTAAGTAATTCATCGTCCGGTAAGTGCCCAACTACTTTTAAATCTTCCATTTCTCCATGGACACTATTCTCCATAATAACTCTTTCCCCAATAGCAGGGAGACTTTTAATATCAGCAACTAACATTATAAATCACTCCTTAGTCCATAATAGTGCAATATGCTTTTTATCAGTAGTACGTAATATTCTTTTAAATAAGAATTCATCTTTCATAGCCAGAGTGCTTTTAATTCTACCATACGTTTGCATTACACAAAACGGCACTCCATTTTCTTTATAGATATTGTCATCTTGGTTTAGACTAGCAAAGAATACATGAGTAACATTTTCATACACCTTATTTTTTAGATGCATAGCCACTCTTACCTTTTCAATTTTACCGCTACCATTTTTAATAAATACATGCTCCCCAATAAGGGGAGGAGTCTCGTTTATAGAGACTCCATCTTCAATTTGCATTATAACTCACCCTTTGCTACACACATACTAGTTACTATCCTTCCAATAATATCATCATTGCTATTTTCCACAGTAATATACTCGTTCCTACTAGGTTTTGAAGACGAGCATATTATTTTTCTATATGATTTGATTAAGCACCCGTTTATACTATCACCTATATCAAATGTATTTTCGGCTGGATTTGAACTTGTAAATCCAATATGCCACAGATTTTTGATAAACGGATCTTTTATTTGTGTAGTGGCTCGTAATATTTGAAGATTTCCACTGATAGTATTCCTAATAGTAATATTTTCTCCAATACGTGGCGGATTTCCATAAATCGCCGCTCTTTTACGGTAATCATCTTTCAATATAACTCACCCCTTAAATTTAAATAAATAAGAACGGCATATGCCGTTCTTATTATATATTTATACTGAGTATTTAGCTTTGATAGCTTCTATCCTATCCAGTTGCTCTTTAGTATAATTATCTCTTGCAAGATTGATTATACCGTTAGCATTGATTATGATATCTTTAAACACGTTAACTTGATTATTAAATCTGCCATCGTTCTTAGAAATCAACATTGAGTTTCTAGGATTGAAGCAGAATATTGCAGATTCCCAGAAAGCCTTATTCGGTATGTACAGGATATTCAGACAATCACCCCTTACATTCACACAGGTCGTTAATCTGTGCAGTTCTCTTATGAACTTCCCAACAATTACAGTTGGATAGTAGACTATATCACCATCCCGTTAAGGATGCCTTCCGTTTCGCTTTAAGGGTTTCCCCACCACTTGGCGCTACTCTACTCACTTCCAGTTATCGTACAAGACGAATAACCGCGTTTTCGATAGTCGTTGAACGTTCATCAAAAAGATCTTATTTTGTATTGACTTGATATTTGTTTCCAACTACGTCCTGATTTTATTTTATGTAAAAGTGTGCAGGTATTATGATTGTATTCTATCCCTAAGAATGCACACAGGCCCATATACCCCATACCATCTTCTAAACATTTGCATATTGTATGAATTTGCTCGTTGCTATATTTAGAATTTGGGTGGAGCTCTCCTTGCTTAGATAACCCATTATTAAAAGCGTGTATACAATTTTCAGATCTAGTCATCCATTCTAAATTCCAATCAAGATTATTTTGTTTACATGTATCTATGTGGTTAACGTCATAATCTTCTGGATTTGGAATAGGGTGGAATGTTTGAAATACTAATCGGTGTATAAGTTTATTCACCTCATATATTTTACACTCCATATAACCATTTCTATTCTGAAATTGAGTAACCATTATATCGCTTGGTTTACTATACACTCTTCCATAATTGCTTACCATATAACCAATACAATCAGGAAAATTTATATCAAGAAATACCTCGTCAGCTCTAGCGACGATCTGTGTAAGCTTTGATCTATAATAATTTGCATAAACGATATCTTGTTGATTCATTAATATCGCACCCTTTCATTATCAAAGCCAATACATTATATCTTTTTGACACTTCGCTGCTGGGAACACATTTCGTCTGATGGAACTTAGACTTTCGCCATATTCCGTCTTCTAAATTTTTTCTACCTTTCGGTGGCATTCACGCTTGAGATCACTCTCTACGTTGTAGCTTTAGAAACACTAGCGCTTTCCAGCAATTAAAAAGGATACCACTCTATATTACTATATAGTGGGACTTAGGCTGCTAAGCAGCCAAATCAAAGTCAGCTGCAAATGGAGTTAATATTTGCAATGGTAAACTCATAGTATAGTCATCATTAATGCCTACGATTCGCATAGCCATAATAGATCCATAGTTTATTGTTGGCGTACGTTCACACTGGGCGCTAATCAGTGCAGTTCTCTTTATGAACTTCCCTATCATTATAATAGGATACCAGATCATATCTTCATCTCAGAAAGATGCCTTTCACTTCGCACTCCGCTTGGAGGCTACTCTACTCACTTCCAGTTATCGTACAAGACAAATAACCGCGTTTTCGATGATCGTTGAACGTTCTCGTATTTAACGAGCTTCGCTGCTGATTGCACATTGTTTATATCCCTTAGCGGCATACTCTACAGTATGCCTTTTTCTCAGCGTAGGACATCTTAAAACATTTTTTCTGTCTTTCGACGGCATTCACGCTTATCCGTTAAGATTACGTTGTAGCTGTTCTAAGCTTTAGCACTTCCCAGCAATTCAAAAGGTAGCCTTAACAACATGTCGCCATGTTGGGGAACTCCACTGAATTCCGATTAATTAATACATTTATACCACCACTAGCTTGTATGAGATTTTCAATAATTTCTCTTACTCGTGGGCTAGGTGTGATCTGACTACGCCACCACATCATATATGCTTTAGCATATGATGTGTTAAAAGAACTAGCTAAGATATTTATTATAGTTTGCTGTAATAATTCTACTAAGCTATAATATGATATCTTAATTTCATCCATTCTTAATAGAGGATCTGGAATGATAACTAGTCTAGAGGTAAAACTACATCTACCTCCAACTAGCATTCTTACAGAACCCTTTTTGTTTGAACAAATATTCTCTATTTCCGCATAGAGTTTATTATACTTTTCTTGCATATCCCATAATAAAGTATTTCTATACTTTTTATTACGATAGATGCTCAGCTCATCATTGTTTATTTTAGCGGCAATCTTTGCCATGATATTAAATATGGCATTAGTGCCTTCGAATGTAAATCTTTTCCCTTCTGTCTTGAATGGTCTCAATCCAGTGGAATAAACCGGAACGTTGTGCATGAATATAATATCACGATTTGCCATGATATCATCATAATACTCACGTTTGTTACCTTTATTTTTAGTCAAGAAGTAATCCATGATCTCATCAAATCTTTCTCTGAATTCCATCATGCCAATACCGGCAAATGTTTCATCTATCTTACCGGTTCGTTTGCTATATCTTCTTTTTGCTTTCTTTTTATTAACCCTTTTGTCATATCCACTTACTGGTAATCCATTATAATCCAATTCTATCTCTGGCTCGATAATATTTTCGAGAGTTCCCACGCCGATAAAATATGCAATAGATTTGTACAAGTTTGGATGGATGATAGCATATGGCTCCTTAATTCTAATCCACCCGAATATTTCAAAATCATCACCAACAAATTTTACTTCGGTATGACATATTGGGCAAGTCATACCCTTATTATCTCTTCCTTCTGTGCAATGATCCTTGCAACTATACCTATCGGTAAATGCATCTGGGTCTTGCAGCGTTTTCATAAAGCGTTCAGAATAAATAGAATCTGAACTCTTCAAGGTCTTATTAATAGCCTGTGGTTCTTTAATAAAGAACCCTTTATTAGCAGCGATATCTGCTTCCATTTCTTTGTCTAGATTGATTCGCTCTAATCTAGTTCTAAACTCGTAGTCTACATTAAACGGATACTGTAATTTTACGTTTAGTTTCATAAATACAAATCCTCCTCATAAAATAGTAAATGCCCTTTACCACTTATATAATATATACCTGAACTATAAATTGGTTAGTAACCAGGTTATTAAAGGGTTGATTATGATGTAAAAAATAATATATACCAGAGTAGTTTACCTACTCTGGTATATTAATTATAGTTGGTCAATATCAGCATATACTACAGTTTCTTTAGGAATGAGAATAGTAATATCTGCTTTACGAGGGCCGATCAATGCATATGTACTTGGAGGGAGGGTATTATTATCAATAGAGAGTCTATTGATTTTGGCACATTTCGCTTCGTATTCGTCTGGAAGTTTAAAACGTCCAGAATCGTTGACTCTTACCATTTCAATCTTCAAATTTAACCCCTCCATCTATTAATGTATTTGCTTTAATTGTAATGATAGATCTGCATTCCACTTTAGATAATACATTTGCCTGAGAATGTTGTTCGTCTGTAAATACACCCAAAATTCTAGGATGTACACTCCAGCCCACTTTCTCAAATACTATATGGATATTTTCTCCTTCATCTGGCTCGTATGCCACTTCAAGTAACGCTAATTTTTCTTTATCTGTCAATACCATGATCAAACCCTCCTAAAATTATATTCCAAACGCTTTAGCCACATCTATTTCTTGTAACTGTACTTGACTATCATGGAACGCCTTTAATGAAATAACCTTCAGCCTAGATGCAAGCTGTGGTGTGGCTACCCCGACATTTTGTATACCTAATCTATAGAATAGGTTGCCAGCACATTTGTTGCAGATACCTTTCTTATCTTCACATAAAGAAGAGAAACGCATCTTAACAGTTTTGCCCATATACTGATCGGTATTATCAGAAGTTAGCTCTATTAATCTACTTCCTTCTAGTATATAGTTATACATAAGCATACTAATATTTTTATCGCTTATTGTTACATTGATTGTTCTCTTTGTTTCGCAATCTGATCCGATTGGTAACAAAACTATGTGTTGAAATGCTCTTAAGAAAAGTTTCTCCCAATAACCACCATATGCAGTTTTCTTTGCTCTAGCATAAGGACCAGCGGATAGTGACTTAGCCATAGCGCTATAGTTTTCTTTCTTAATACCATCAATATAACTATCTGTCACAATATCGTATCCTTTAGTAGGATCTGGATCTTTAATTGCTCCGCGCATGACAAATAGATTCTTAAAGTTATTACCAAAAGACCCTTTAGCACCAGACTTATAAAGATCCATAGATGGGTCATCATCTAATAAGTCTTTAGAATAATCCAGTAGATCCTTTTCTATAATAGATACTACTTTTTCGTCACCTGCAGATATCTGAACTTTATATTTATCCAAAAGAGCTTTTTTTCTAGAAGCTAGCTTATCTGTTATGAGAAGCATATTCATTGTAAAACTAGGACAAAGAATATTAGAATATGGTTGGAACTTTTGAGTTGTCATTATATAATTTTTCATCGCTTCTAAAGGAATTTTATCTTCTAATACAGCATACCCGATTTTTGAATTTATCTTGCTTGCAACTTTTTTTGTTATTGGATCTGATATATATCCTAATAAATCAAACAACTCCGGCTCTATAAATGCTTTATTAAATATCCATAGTCCTACAGTTGTTGTGAAAGGTTTCTTATTACGTTTACCTTCGGGACCGTAGGAATCTGCTGGAATTGTAACTATATCATACGGATTAAATCTACGTTTATTACCAAACTCGCCAAAGAGTTCCATAATAAAAGATAAGCTAGTTAGCGTTTCCAGGTCTAAAGAGCAAAAATAGTCTATATCTTCTTTCTTAGTAATAGTATTACTTTTTCGCTTCATGATATCACCCCTTAGTTTAATGTATTTTATGTGAAAATATAGCAGAGTAGATAAACTACTCTGCTTATATATTAGAAATAAACGCTGTAATCGATATCAATACCTTTTTTTAGGTCAATCAAACATTCGTTAGGGAAATTGAGCTTGGTGACAGGTCTAATATCTTGATATACATTGTATCCATCTATAACTTTAGCCCATGCCGTACATAATGAGATAGTATTAATCTTAGCATCGTTAATACCAGTACTGGCAATAAAATTATCTCTACAATCTGCTGGGGTAACAGACATTTGCATATTTACAATTGTCTCTACTGGTAAAGTTGAAGTTGTAGAATAAATTGAACTATCAATAGGAGTACCATCGGTAAATTGCTGGGTAAATTGTGGGTCTGAATCAAACTTCTTAAAATAATATGCATAATACGCATCTAATGTTTTTCTACCAAAATATACTTCTTTTCTGGCAGAATCGGTTATATCCTTAGCCAATGGTCTATACTGAAATGGTACAAGCCCAGTTATTGGATCTATCCATTTACGATAATCCTCTTCAAAAACTTGAGAGTTTTCTCTGCCACATCCATCAGTTCCAACGCAGAATAAACTTACTTTATTCACACTAGTAGGGATTGAGGCGTAGACTGTATTGTCTAGATCTAAAGCGGTATTATAACTTGGAGTTATTTCACTCCCAACCAAATCAAACATAGCCCTTGCCAAGAATCCTGCACCTGGAAGAATTAGTTTATTCGATTCAGTAAATATAGTCTCGCCAGTTTCTTGGCATTTAACAACGACTTTAGTTCTTATATTGAAATGCTTTTCATCTCTTATTCCAACTGTATCTGTTAGAGGTAAGAGTACTTTTAAATAATCAAGACTCATTGTATGCTATTCTCCTTCCGCTACCAATTTAATAATATGTTGTCCAATCAGATCATATCCCCATCCTCCTGGTAGTACGAGAAGGATAATTTCTCTTTAATTCCTATATTATCTGTCTTAATAAGATTAATACCAGAATCTTTAGTCTCTATTATATTTATATAGTCTGGTTTGTCCAAATGTATCTGCATAGATTGGGTATCGTATGGACGTAATGTATTTTGTGTTTTATTATTACAGATATACTGAATATTCATTTGATTCAATACAACTTTATATGATTTAAAGAAATTAATCATAGTAAATAAGTATTGTAGTACATACTCTCCAGACACTCCAGGAAACTGACTGTAGACGTATTTGAACTCTTTGGCATCGATATATTCTTCGAGTATATAGACTATATCTGATATCATGGTTATGATTTCATTATCTCTTGTTTCTTGATCAGAAATAGCAGATATTGTCTTTAGCGATACATAGAGAACGTTATCTTTTTCTTTTAAGAAATCAGTAAAGGTTGGAGCTACATTCCCATTAGATAATTTGAAGAATTCTAAATTAAACTGGCAAATCATTAACCCATCATATAGTTTCTTCCATATCTTATATATATCGTAGTTCTTAGCCTCAGTCATACCTGCACATATAGTTTTCCACACTTCTTTATTAGTTGTATAAATATTGATAAACTCATCTATAGATGGAATCTGTTCAGCTGGATTGATGAAATTAAACACATCAAAATCCCCAGGTAAACGGCGCTGTTCTAAGATATAATTTCTAAGAGAAGTCAAATCAGTCTTAAAATTAAACCCTTTTACATACAATACCTTTGTAGGAGTATCCATAATCGTATCGCTGATACCACTATATAAGTAGGCAAGTGATGTCATATAGCAAAATATATGGCTAAGTTTAAAGTTTTTATTAGGAGAAATAGTAGGGACTTTAATTGTCAAAAGATCCTCTTTAAATACATCATCATATAATATATTGTAGAAATATGATAGTTCAAACGACATATCAGTCAACTCAACTAAATATTCCAATGTCATATATTTAGTTCTAGCAAAATTAAATTGTTCTTTAAGAATGCTAGTTTTAATTGCAGCATGTGCATTATCCTGATTGCAATCTCCATCCCAAAATTTATCATTTAATGTGATGCTATCATATGATCTAGTATTGGTTTCCTTTTTTAAATAGTCAGTATTGGTTGCGGCGTTAAGAGGAATCTTAACAAATTTAAGAGCAATATCTTTAGAATAGTCTTCATCCTCAGATCTAGTTAAATATGACTCTTTATAGATAAATGTAAATGTTAATGAATTATAGTTGAGTATCTTTTTAGGATCGAGAAACAGTAATCCATTACCTATTACTTCATACTCATCTAGCAATCTATTACGAGTATAATCAACAAAGTAATCCCATCTATTCTCGATATAATCATTAAATGGGATAGGAATATCTATAAAAAGATCATCATCAATACTTAAACTAGTAGTAATTGTCTTCTCTTCAACCGTAAGTAACTCATCCTTACTGATAAGATATTTATTGTTGAAGATGTAAAGAACAACGATTTCATCTCCAATTTTAACATCATCAAGCGGAATGCCACAATCATACTTATTCACAGTTATAAGATTAGAATCTATAATTAAGCTATTATGCATAAGTATAAATCCTTGAGTCGTTTCAGTATATGGATAGAATGGGAAATTAAGATAAAATGTTTGTTGATCATCTTCTGTTGCTATTATTACTTGCTGCTCAAGCTTAATAGCATAATCAGACTCTAAGTTATAAACAAAGGTATAATTTATCTTTTGTCCAGCATATGGTAAGTAATCTTTATTTATAATTGTGATTTTACTTTTATCCCCATTGAAATTAAACTCGGCACCTTCTGTTAATAATGCTCCATCACAATCTATAATTACTTTATTACCTCTAAGAAAGAAGTTACTTAAAGGATATGCAATATCAAATGTATCTTGATATGCAGTTTCAGCAACCATATGGTCTTTATAAACTATTATATTTCTAGCTGTTGGCCCATATACAAAACATAGCTCTATTGTTTCACCAGGTTGCAATGCAATAGCCCTATCTCTGAATACAAGTTTATTTGAATATACGTCATAATAATCATCGGATAAATACCACCCTCTAAGTTTAATATAGATCTTATATCCAAATTTTAAATAATCATCTATTGGAAAATCTACGGTAAACTCATATTGATAGTATTTGGTTGCAGTGATTGTTTTAATAGTTTGTGTTATATCCACATTTGCATAGATAGCTGCTGCAGAATATACAAAATTAAATGATACATCTCTACCTATATCTAGCGATAAATCGCTAAATACAATTTGCCCATCTTCGGTAGTGTATCGTCTAGGATCTATATATGTAGACCCTATAGTTACAAAGAAATCATTTCCATTATCTATATAATTTGTAAAAGGTTCCGGTACAGTAAATCTAGCCTGACCATTTACTGTAGTTGGAACTTTATAGCATTTAAATATAGTAGTTAATTTCTTACCATATAGATAGATAAATGTTAGCTGTTTGCCTTTAGTGTTATATTCCCCATTGATGGTAATTGTATTGACACTGAGATCCAATACATAAGCACTACTATCAATGAATACCCCACCCATAGATACTATCATACAGTTTTTATCAATGAAATATTCTGGGTATGGTGGAGTAAAAGCAAACGTGTTAATATCTGTCGCATTTGTAAAGGTATCTGTAATCATAGTAATACCATTCTCTGCATCTGGTTTAAATTCAGAATTAACTGTATTTTTATCATAGTAGAAATCGTACGTTATATTATTTTTACCAGAAGTTACCCCATTCTTAAATGCAATCTTATCGTAATTATATACCTCATAATCAATAGTATCTTTTAGTTTATATCCATCTAACCATACAAACATTACATTCCCTTTCTGAAGAAAATAGTTGAATAGAAATGGCACGGTGTCATCACTGATGGGTTTAGTTACCTGCTCATGTATTATTATATCATTTTCTTTAGATGTGATATCTATTGTTGTATTATAAATAAATTCTCCCCAGTTATCAGTCTTTCTATCTCTGAGTATGAAATATTTAAAAACTTCAATATTATCCATTCCAAATAAAGTTATAAGATTAAGCATACCCTGCTCGCAAGATTTATACTTAACTAAAGCATTAATATTTTTGCACATATTAGTTTGATATTTCAATGGAATAGAGTGATAATATGGTAGTCCATACATAGAAAAGATATACTCAATACATCTAGAATCTAATATATCTTTCTTGATTATATGCTCTTGTACCTCGGTAAGCATATCAGTCATTGTCATTATCATTATGAGCAAACCAATAAAATTATTATAATAATCAGATTTTGTTTTAAAAGCATCTGAATAAATAGATCTTATTGTAAATGCACGATTGAGTTCATATTTAGACATAAATTTATCATCTATTTCTAAAATAGATGTGGTTGGCATGTATAAAATTTGATAGTCCATTGCCTTTCTAGCCTTATATATCGTAATACCATAAGTTAGATAATTTAAATACGCATCATCAGGATAGTCTGCTTTTATTATATCTAGTATACCATACAACTCAAGCATTTTTGCACCATCAGTGCCGAGTTCGTGCACATATGTAGCGGTGCTTGCGTTACCATCTGGTATAAGATATTCATAGCTTTTTAAAGGAATACCATACTCCCCATTTGGTGGTAGACCACAAAGCGTTCTATAGTATTCATTTTCTTCATTATAATTCGCGATGCAATCCGCCATAGCAAGTGCAGTGACCTCGTCCCTATAAGCCTCGGGTATCAGATATTTATCTTTTAAATAATCTGACATATTCTCTTTAGGGAGTGAACTTTTATTTAGTATATTTGTAGTATAATTAAACAAATCAAATATACCTCTATTTTCTATAGAGGCTATATATAAGTCAGATTGTTTAATACTGTTTTCGGTTTCGTCGTTATCCGCAATTTCTGCGAATTTAACTATCGAACCAAAAGCTAGCAATTTAACACAGTATAGCAGAGAATCAACAAACGGGTTCTCTGTATATATTTTTTTAATTTCCAATTTAAACATCTCCCTATGCCCAATTGTATTATTACTATGTAACTCACATTTAATTGTATCCTAAAACATAGTATTAAGGAGGGGGTATGATTATGCCTATGACTATATTACTACCACAAGAAAGAATATTGAGTGGTAGGGATGAGGGAAAGAAAGTTCGCGATAAAATTCATTTAGATGAATTTGATCGTAATAAAGAACCACATATTTGTGTATTATTATCAATAATAACCTACTCAATAAATGCATCATTTTTTATAGGATGCTTCCTAGACTCGATAGATCATCTAGGTAGCAGAAGAAACTTTGAAGAGAAGTATAAATTTTTTGGCGATCAAAAATACTTTTCTATAATGCTGGAAGATGGCATTAACAGATGTGAAAGTATTTTAAAAACTAGGAGGAATGAAAATGTTACCACAAACGATGCAACAAACAAATTATCCAGATATTTTTATATATAATGAAGAAAATCCCACATTAATGTCACCAAATTCTCCCTTTGAAGTTCCATTTGCACAAACAAGGGAAACCCTATTAGACGTAGAAACTTATAAAAGTTTCTTAGACAATGCAATTAAACGATTTAGACAAGGAAAAACTTATAAGCATTATAAAAGTCATCTTATGGATATGGGGTTGAATCGTTGTCATTTCCACTCTAATATTCACTCAAGTGAAGATGAAGAAATGGCAACTATTGAAATGCATCATCATATTTTAACTATATTTGATATTGCTCTAATTATAACCGAGCATGTTTTAAATACGTATGGTGCTATTACTACGTTTGATTTAGTAGAAGTTCTTAAGATAGAACATACCAAGCATGATATATGTACAGTAATGCTATGTAAAACATGCCACCAAATGCATCATAACGATCCAAATTTCTATGTTCCTACATTTATGGGATTCGGCGATTGGTATACATTCTTATCTAAATACAGAACTGGCATTACTAGAGATATTGCTATGAAGATATTATTTATGCTAAAAAAAGAATCTGCATCCAGTGAAACTAATGAACTAAATACACTGCAACTACTAAGTATTAGGGATAATATTTTGAATTGGAGTGAATATAATGAACGTTTCTTATAGTAAAATGAAATTATCACAAATGTTGACAAAACCAGGATTTTATGTATTAGCGGTTGCACTACTTAGTGCAATTATTTGGGAGGACCCCAATCAATCATTCTTTTGGTGTTCGGTATTATATGGGATGATTATTCTTAATCGTAGAACGGAAATAACAAAAACCATATGTGAACAAAGTCTATTCGATCCAACAACACCAGCTATAATCGATCTTATAATAACTGAATGTTTTAATGAATATATTGCATTAAACAGTGGATGGAAGGATAAAGAGTACATTAGTGAAGAAGACGAGAAAAAAATAATATCTATTCTCATAGAAAGTGTACTAACCAGAATGTCTAAAGTTACACTATATAAAATGCGATCATATTACAATGAAGAGTTAGTTGAAAGTGTATTAACCGAGAAGATATATATGGTTGTAATGAACTATTCTATTCATAATAATAGAATGGAAGAGTCTAATAATCTAGAACTCTTGTCTGCCAAAAGGAAAAAAGAAAGCGAATCAACTAATATATTATAAAAAATATAAGGTAAGCTCATTTGAGCTTACCTTTAATACCTATTTAGATTCTAGATAGGATATAATACTTTTAAAACCTAATTCTTTCGCAGCCTTTAGTAGAAAATTATCACTGGCTGTTGGATCTGCATTTTGTGTTTCTATTAAATATTTAATAACTTCCAACGCTTTATCTTCAGGTATAGGATTCAATTGTTTATTTGCTAATGTAAAAGTTATTAAATTAGTTTTCACCGGAGTGTCACGGTATGATAAAGTTTCATTAACATTTAATCCACACTCTTCTATTAAATATTTAACTATTTCTAAATGACAATCTCTTATAGCATACACTAGACAGTATTTCCATAAACTTATTCCTTGACTGGTAATGTATTTCAATATTTCCAATTGCCCTAACATACATGCACTCTCTACAGCACACCTTATATCCATCTTATAAAGCCTACCTGTTTTCTGTCCATAGTTGTTAAATAAATAATCGAACAATTCGATATATCCATTACTGGCTGCTATATTCATAGGAGTTTCTGAATATGAATGTGCTGCGAAATAAGAACTAGTTTTATAAAGCAACTCACTTATATCTAGTTCTTTTTCCAAACGTTTCAATCCTTCTAGATCATTACGTATACAAAATTGATGCGACGCAATTATATTCTTATCTACCGTACAATCAAGCATATCATCCATTACACTGTTTCTCATAATAAATTCCTCCTTAAGATGCAATTGTTTTATTGCTCATTTATATAATATATAACTAAAAAAATAAAAGGTAAGCGATTAAGCTTACCTTTTATTCTGTGCTGTTTTTAGATACTGCCCAACAAAAATCCGATACACTTCTTGGAGCAGAGAGTAATTATGTGCAGGGTCTATATCTTTTACTTGGACGTTTCGGTCCAAACAAGTGAGATACATTCTCTCCCCCATGATATCTATCTTCGTTCTAAATAAGGATCTATTATTAAATTCTCTAAAATAGTTAACTCCAAGTTCACCACTTATGTAACGATCACGTATATTGGATACGAGACCCACCACATCTCGTGACGGACTTTCTTGGGCAGTTCCAAATATATACATGAGCAAATCAATCATATACGGTTTGTGTAACGCTATGACATCATCACTCATGCCCTTTATATCAAGTTTCTCTTGGTTTGTATTAGAGTTATAGTAGTAGTACAATTCTAATCCAGCCAATTGATAAAAGGATGTATAAAGGTTCTTTTCGACAAATTCTATATTGCCAAACTTGGTAACGGACGGTATCTTATTCATTAGAAAGATAGCGTCCTTCTTAACCGCAAGGATTTCATGTTCCTGAATATTATTAGCTTCATAGAACATCTTCCTTGCTTCACCAAACCCTGAGCTTAATCCTTTATTTATTACAGGGCTGTCTCGTTGCATTAGCCCAACTTTGATCTTTCTTTGCTCTCCAGGTAATGAGTATAAATAATTATATTGGGGCTGAGATATCAGCCCCTTATACAATAAAATATTTATATTGGCTTTGCTTATATCATACTCTCGTATATATTCAGATATGATATAATTGACAGGCATGGTATATTTATCTACCTCATACGCACTTGTCACTTTCACCACCAACTGTTTCTATATTTTTCATCAGTTCCTTTGCATCTACGGTTAGGTATGCATATCTTTCTTTATCCTGAATGAACACTTGAGAGCCCATTTCGGATATTTCTGACATTGGCATACTAAATATATCTTCCGGTTCGTTTGCTATATAACAGTTGTATCCGTATCGCTGTTGAATTAACTTAAGGATTGACTCGCACATAGATACAACTGGAGGGGAGTCTAAATCTGTTAAGATAAACACATCCTCATTATAATACATACACATCATGATTTCCATGAAATCTATAAATGCATCATCGTTAGTTAATATATAATTAGCGTACGCCATATCAAACTCAGCAGAATCTAATGGACATGTTTGAAATATTATAGGAGGTGCCCATAGAGTATTTAATCTATCTCCTAGATTTGTTGGATTAAAAAAATTAAGTACAAAGTATCGTTCCCTATCTATCAAAAGATAGGGAACGATATTGTTATTACCAAATACAATCATGATGTCACTCTAAATACAGGAGTGAACACTCCAGCTTTTTGCTGTCGTACTGACTCAATGTATTGATTACAATAATTTACACACTCTCCCATAGTGGAGAAATTATAATTTATTGATCTCATCATTCTACCACATGCTTCTTCAGATGGCAGAACACCTTGTGGCATCATAGCGCAATAAACGTCAAATTGTATTAGCTCATTTACAAACAATGCATCTGCTCTTCTAGCAACAAATATAGGTTCGTTGCTAATTTCATAATAATCATTAAACCTACATTGGATCTTAATACCGAACACGTTTAAGAAGAAGCTAATAAGCACATTTACAAACCCAAAGTTCATAGATTCCTCTTCTGGAACGAATAGTAATATATTCTTACCCATATTCAATGCTGCTAAGATATTGGCGATAACGTTTATCTTAGACATCAAATATGAATAATAGATGGCTGCAGATGTTTGAGTATCGCCATCTATTTCCGCACTCAGTGATTCATATGGCGGCAGTAAGTTGCCCATAATAACGCAATTTATGTAACGGTACTTTTCAGCATCATCAACAAGAGCTACTACAGTAGTGCCATTGGCGATAACATTACGTACATCGCCAAAGTCGCTACTGATATATAACTTACCATTCATTTAGCTCAACCCCCTTTTAGAATTCTTTAGAAATACTACGTTTAGCCATAGGTTCTATTGAGTCTTCACATTCATATGATTTATCGCCATAGTATTTTTTAGCCAAATCTTCAGCTTTAGCAATATCAGTCTTCTCAGCTTCAAAATGATACTGGGTATCGACAAATTCAGATACAGCCATAACTGCAATTTCAGGATCGAGTGTATATTTTGCAGTTACAGCTACTATCAAATAATCGATCATATCAGTACGTTGAGTTTGAGATGGTTCTGTATAATCACCAAACTGAAATTTTTTCATTTGAGTTGTCATGAATCTATTCATAAGCGCTCTTTCTTTAGCGTTTACTACTGGAACTGCTTTAGCTTCATTATCTTCCAGCTCTTGCTGTTCCTTTTTAGCTTCATCCGCGAAATCTTTTTCGATTGATTCGTCTTGAAATTCAAGTTCAGAATTTTTGTCTGGACTCTTGAAATGCTTTGGTGGCACTTCAACAAACTCAGTCTGTTCGATCACATCAGGGCTTTGAACTGTCACGCTTACAACAGTATCAGTCTGAATTTGAAATTCTTTCAATTGCTTCTTAACAATATCGCTAATATGAGAGTTGTCAGTCTTAGTTGGTTCTGCTTTCTTAATATACCCACCGATTACACATGCAGTGAGATTATCCTCACCAACGATACGCTTTCTTTGCTTATACGCATTGGGTGCTATACAATCAGATTCACTGTACAACTTGTATTCCTTACCATTTTTAACAACAGATACTAAAATTTCGCTTTCCATATTAGAATCCTCCTCAATAATTTTATTTTTAATAGACTTTATATGATTAACTTTACCTAAACTTCTAGCCGAGTAGCGTTTATTACACTTCTCACATACTAGTGTGTTTAAGCCATTATCATAATCAATTATACCATCGCAATGTTGCCCATTCGGGTATATAGCTATACATTGCAGCTTATCCCCATCTGTTTCATATAGATATGGGAAATCTAATAGGACGGGGCCAAACCCGTCCCTGATTCCCCAATTCTTAAAGAAGTCAGTTCCTATATCTTCTAAAATATATTTACCGACAAAGAAGTTATGAAGTATATCAAAGATCTCTCCTGCAATATCTTCAAATTCAAACCTATTAGCAATTGGATTTACTCTTTCGACTAAACTGACTGTCCCACATGGAGACACATCAAACGTCTTTGCAACAAATGGCTTTACAAATCCTTGATTGTAGAATTCGTCTGGATTGTCTTTCATACCAACACTATCAAATGCAACTTTTATTAAGAATGACTGGTCGTATTCATTCTTGTAAATGATTCTATTAGTTCCTGTGGCAAACCATTTAAACCCTCTTGGGTTCATTACGCTATTAATCTCTGCAATTTTATCTTTCTTTTGTTTAGACGACCATTTAGCCGAGGTTGCAAGGTAGCGTAATCTAATTATATCATTTGCATTTAGATAATATGATATAGGATAATGAAAAAGCTTATCAAAGTCAAAATCCTTGATAAGCCTTTTCTTGCAGTATATCTCTTTTAGAATATCTATTCTAGCCATTAGGTTATCGTCCCCCTATTAGCTTTTTTGAATATTTGATTAATGAAATCTTGTCTTTTGCGGTTATATACTTTTTGATCCATGAGATCCATTGTAGGAATATAACCTTTACCCTCTTGCATATTTCTTATAGCTGAATGCTTTCTGACTTCAGCTAAATATGAGGAAGGATCATACAATTTACTCGCTTTATTGGAATCCCTTTCGATCTGGACTTCAATATTTCGAGTTAACAAGAAACCAAGTTTATCAAAGTGCTCATACAAACCCATATCTTGAGTGATGTAGCCTTTATCATAGTCACGCCATGATTTTAGTACCGCATCGATATAAGTCTTTTCTCTCTGTTCAGGAGTTGGAGAGTTTGATACTATTCGGTTAAGATGCTCAATAGATAGCTCAGTCATACGAGTTCTATACTTCTCAAACTGTTCTTTCTTTTGTGCAGGTGTAACTATCCTAGGTTTGTTCCACCATTCATCAAACTGCTCATCAAAATTACTAATATCCCTACCAGTATATGCTTTAGCACTCTTCATCAATCGTTTCCAAATAAGATAATTTTCCCGTTCTTCTATCTTAATTGGAGGTAGGCATTTAATACGCTGATCGATCCTTTCGTTCATTTCAATTTCAGCATCACCACAATTTATCCGCATGTCGGTTAGCGCCTGAAGTTTAGTGATGATTTCAGTAACAGAGGTTCCGTTAAGAATTGCTCTCTTTTGTGTATTAAGAGCAGAGTTTACATTGCGATATCTATCAACAATACTATCCTCCTTATCCTTTTGGGTTTGATGACCAGATAACTCTTTACGAGCTATCTTTTCCAACTCCTCCATATTTGTAGGTTTTGGTGGTCGTACCACTGTTTTATCTCCTGCAATAAATACAGTAGATTTAATATTTGATAATTTATCCTCATTCCTATATCGGATTAGCTGTTTTTGTGCCTCCCGTCTTATTTCCATAAATTCGTCCATACCTACATTCTTCTGATACCATATTAAGCTATCAGATAATAACGTATTATACCTAGCTAATTCTTTAGCAAGTACGTACGTATCCTCCTCCAATTCACTTCTCTTTGCAATTGTAGCAGCTTCTTTGTAGGTTAATGAATCTTTATTTGGGTTTTCGTTAGCAGCCTCCCTATCTCCATATAGAAATTCGTCATATTCAACTCCATTTTCATCAGTGTGTTTTCGCACTATTGCGACTTTAATATCCTCCTCTTCTCTTTTTCTTACAGGCTCTACGATGTCCTCAGATATTTTACCATCCCTGACAACTGTAGCTATTGCCACCTTTCCAGTTTTTATTTCTTCTTCAGTTGGAAGCATCCATTCATTATCTGTCTGAAAATACTGAGCGTTCGCTCCAGGAATCATCCCCATGTTAGGCATCATGCCAATAGCAGGAGGCATCATGTTCATACCTGGGACTGCTCCATAATATCCACCACTATTTGCCATGCCCATATTGCTCATACGAGCCATTTGGGCTTGATGATTTTGTAGCCAAGGATTATTTGCAAAATATGGATTCCCTCCAAGATTCTGCGGCATTGTTGTAGGTGGTTGTTGTTGGTGCATCATTGCAACGAAATCGCTTTCTGCCTGATTAACTTGCGATATTTTCATTCTTCTGCGTTCACCAAATTGTTCATCCAATAACCTATGTTCAACTTCAGCCTCATCCATTTCTGGAGCTAACATAGTTGGATCTCCAGTGTCGATAATATTTCTATTTAATATAGAAGGGTCTATGCTTGGAGTATATGCTCTAGCCATTTCAGCTTCTGGCCCGAAGCATTCGAACTTCATCTGGTTTCTAACTCTTTCAAACTCTGGGTGGGATTCATCAATCCCCTCTGGAAATTCTGCATTTTTAAGAATTGGATGATTAGGTTTCCAGTTCTTATTTTGTGCATTCATATAAGGAATATTTGTATCAAGATTAGGCTGTTGCAACATCCTATCTTGAGCCAATTTACCAACCGAAAAGAACGTCTCCTTATCCGATCGGTTCTCGTTTACAAATCCAGGAGTTTGATAGTAGTTAGTCTGTGGAACGAATGGCATACCGAATGCACCGCCTACCATTTGTTGTGGTTGGGTTTGTGCATAATTTCTAGGATCATTAGGATGCCATTCTGGGTTAAAATTTAATAAACCACCTTCGGGCTCCATATCGCCTATTTTATTGCAATTGAAACTATAGCCAGTTTCCTTTTCATTTTCTACAAACTTATTAGAACCAAAACTTATAGTTGGCTCTTTGTCTGCTGGATTTTCTTCTTCTCTACTAACAAACACTTGAGCGGCAGCTAGTGCAAACTGTTCAGCTTCTCGACTTGTATTTGTATAGTTCTGAGCAGATGAAGTATAACTATCCATAGAATTGATTTGGCATTGACCATTGACAGATACATATCCACCCATATTAATATGCTGTGGTTGTTGCATATTTTGCGCATACCCATTAGCTGGAACGAATCCAGGTATAGATGATTGTTGCATCATAGGTTGATTGTATCCCATTTGCATAGATTGATCGTATTCATTCGCTGGAACATAGGCACCCATCATTGGCTGTTCAGGTGGCATCATAGGAAGTCCAGAAAAGCCACTACCAAATACTGAGCCGTTTTCATTTTTAGTTACCCTATTTGCCTCCATTGCGGCATAATCTTTAGCTTCGTCTCGTCTTCTAGCTTTCATAATATGATACATATTAGAAAACTTAGAAAATGGATTCATGTTCTTAGGAACGAATATACCATAACGGTTAAGATCAAGATCGATATAAGGAAATATTTCGCACACCTTATCCAATCCACCATACTGTTGGATATATCCATTAAATTCCGCTAGAAGTGAATCTGTGTCTGGAATAGCAGCGATTAATCCGTTGTATCCAGTAATGATATCATCTGATATCTCGATAAGTATAACTTTTCCATCTTTATCACAATTACAATTGTAATTATGCTCTAAATTATTGCAAGCCATATTAATCTCCCTTTCTCTCTCTTAATACAATTTATCCATGCTCATCTATATAATATATATTCTAAACTGTTATTAACTTTCGAATACGTTCATATAAATTTAATGCTAATGCATCGTACTTGTTATTTGTATAATCATATCCACGAATTATGTCATACAACGCTGACCTAAGCATTAGTAAAGCTGTCTCTTCTCGTTGTAGCGCAAAATATAATCTAGCATACTTATCTGTCAAATTAACTATACTCTCAGTATTATCATTTAGCGTTGCATTGTCACAGCTCTTAGCTGCAGATTTAATAAGCGATATTGTTGCATCGTGTAGTAGTGCAAAGAATACCTCACCAAGAACATTAAAATCTGGTTTGAGCCTTAAAAATTCATCATAACACGAATTCATTTTATCTGTATAAAATCTTCCCCCTGTAGTAACTACAGTAGCTTCGTTAACAGTTTCCATATTTAACCCTTCCCTTCGATTAATGTTTTATATTGTTTCATCATATCCCAATTCAATACTCTGGTAGCTACAATCTTAGGCTTTCTACAAGTCTGTGGATTGAACCCGTCCTTTGCAACTGTACGCACCAATGCATCCCTAGTCATATTATCAACTACGTCATTATAATAGCAAATTTCTCGGATTATATCATCAGTAATTTCAATATTATTATTTTCCAAAAATGATTTTCTTACCACTTCCATATGAGTTACATTAGCTGGATTCTGATGACCCCGCTGATGATAAATAGATAGATGTGTATTATTTTGTACAATGAAATTTATAATGTTACAAAATATGTCCTGATTGGCTACGTTGGTCCCACTAGAATTGATTAGCATTTTTGTTCTGCTATCCATATTTCTTAACCAACCATAAATCCATTCCTTTAATCCGAATACTGATATTTTAGAATCAGAAAACAGATTGAGAAATGCATCATATTCTTTAAAAGATAATAAGCTTTGAATACCCAAATATATAGCCATTATCTCTCCATAGTTATTTGTAGTTTGGTATACTATTTTAGTCCCTTTGTCTATTATCTCACCATGAAACGTGGTTACAAACCCAGCGCATGATATGAAATTCCCATCAATATCTTTTACTATTGATGCGTCTGTATAGGTATTAACTGCATTGAAAAAAGCGATCATTTTTTAATTCCTCCTCTTTAGTTAGGTATTTCTCTATAAATTTGAATGTTGCGGATTCGTCGTTCATTAATATCATTAGTTCTTTTTGTGGCATTCTGCTTATTCTAGCTCGTATATCTTTTTTAATATCATGCATATAGCATAATGCCTCGTCAATCCATTCTTTAAAATCTTCATCGGTTAATAGATTGTGTTTTAACGCAAATAATTTTATAGCTAGAGTATCTGCTGTATGTATACTAGATATGAAATTGCTTCTAACTATATATGCCTTATCTACCATAGCTAGACATTGTAATAAATATTTTAAAATTGTATTTATATTATCATGATTTTCTAAGTTCATTTTATCCACTCCTTATTAGTTTATCACCTATATAATATATATTTAGGAGTAATATTAAGACACAATATATCGGATAGCCGAATAAGGCTATCCGATATATTTAATTGTAATATTATCCCCTTTTGACGACATTTAAGCCTTTATCATAAAGGATATCTAATACTTTCTTAGTATCAGCAACATTGTTAACTTTAGCCTTTTTGAAAACTTCATCGGCGCATTTTGAACTACATTCTGCCTCATATATCGAATTTCTAATTGAAGCTTCATCAATAACAATAGCAAATTTCTTAGAATCGCGAGCACACGATTCAGCAACATTTTCAATCGCTTCTTTAAAGTCGCGAATGTTATTACTTACCATGTATTTTGCAAGTTCATCCATTTCTACTAAATCATAGCCAAGACGTTTGCATTCACGGACAGTAACCATTTCAACTTTATATCCAAGTTCACCCATTTGGATAGACTGCATGTCAGCCAATACATCATCAAAACTAATGGAATTAAGTTTGATATCTAGATCATCATCAGTAATTCCACCTTCACCTTTAGTCATTTCAATAATAAGTTGTGTACTATTTTTGAATAAGGACATACCTACACCTCCACATTTAATTCACCTGTGTTAGAGAGAATTTTACTATTATGTTCCACACAAACAAAAAATAAAGCGGGAAGACCCGCCTTATCTTTATATAGATAGAAAGAAATATTTCTGATAAAAATTGATAGCGAATTTGATTATCCTAGGATAAACCTTAGGTAATCTAACTTTAGGTCTTGACACGTTTAGTAGTAAATATTTAACATTAGTCATATTATATTACCTCACTTTTTATTATTCTCATCTTTATAATATATAAGTAAGATATCATAGTATTACGATCGAGCGCTAGCTGGCAGTTTTAACTCTTCAACTCTAGCTTTCATACTAGAAATGACATCTTCATACTTGGGTAATTTGTATGCTCCTGAGGGGTCAATGAATATCATATTAGTGTTTAGTAAAGATTCAGCTTGTGTATAATTGTAGTGAGTGCTAGCCTCTTCTGCTTTTCTTAGATTATCCAAAGTTTCCTCTTCTATGAAATCTTTATAAATATCAACAAATGTTTTATACACCCCAAATACTGCAGTAGTTGGTACGAACAGATATTGATTATGAACCAATTCATGAACAGTCTCAGATAATGGAATTAGTCCTATATTCATCTTGTAGTGATTATACATTACTTCTTTAGCGACCATTTCATCTGAAATGGATTCTCTGAAAGCGCATCGTTTATTATACACTGCAAGCACAATATCATATAGTGTTATGGGTTCGTGGTGTATGTGGATCTTAATTTTAAACGAGTCCATATTAGTAACGTTTTTATAAAAACTACATTTATTCATATCAACATAATCTCTTAAAAACCCTACATACTGTTTATACTCAAATGATCCTCTACATATCTTTTCTATTGCCGAGATATATTTAGGAAACTCTTTATGATTGGCTAAATCATAATCCGGTATATCAAATTCTGGAAGGCTTTCAATTTTAACTACCTCTGATTTTAGAGCATTATAATCAACTTTAATTACATTATTAGGATTCCTTGCCATATAATATCACCACCTTTAAGTGTATGTAAACAAGAGAATGCACTAGAGCAATTGCTCTAGTGCATTATATCATCATACTTTAGTGGCAACGGGTTTTTTAATATCTCTTTTAATAGTTGGTATTGATGCCCAACCATTGGTTGCCAAAAGCTCTTCTGTTTTATTATTAAAGATATTTTTAAAGTCGCTAAAAGAAATACGGAAACCATATGTAACTGTATTATCTTTAGGGGATATTAGAATTTTCCAACCGAATGCAAAGAAACTGCGTGTTTTAAATCCAACCTCACGAGCACTTATACTTAGCGAATAAGTTGCAGGATATTCTGGACTATAGACAGTAGGATAGTTATCTTTAATGCACTCCATTAACTTACTAGATACCTCTTGTTCAGTTTTTGTGTACTTAGTGTATTTTGTGACATCAGGTACTAGTTTACATAGTTCTGTTATACCATCTTCAAATGTAGTAAATTGTTTAAAATTGTTCATTTTATATCTCCTCCTTTATTTAGGTAGATCTTTTCTAGTTCAATATAGTGTAGAGATGTGTATATATTTTAAATTACAGGCTCTACTTTTACAGTTACAACACTTTCGGCATTGAGGTACGGTTCATCTACACATTTGTTCCAACTTACTGTTTTTCCATCGCTTACGTACGAATCAACTACACCGTCTGGCTCGATAACTTGAAATATATCGTTCGGTTTAAGATCAATGAAAGATTTTTCAGTTCCATCTTTGAGTCGTAAAACTCTTCTCTTTGATGGGATTAGATTATTATGTGCAGTTTCTAAATTAGTTCTAGTCTCTGGTGTCATTATATTTCCTCCTCAGATATAATCTCGTCAATAGAATTTTCTATCGCTGCTAAATCTTCTCCTTCTTTAGCTTTATATACTGGAGTTTCACAAATATTGATTAGCCCATCAACACCAATACTGCTAAATAGATACGTTGTTGCTTCATACTTGTATAACCCTTCGATCATATCATTTGTGATATATTGTGCCTCTGGCTGTGCAACATTAGGTTTTCTTTCCTTGATAAAATGAATTAAGTTAGAAAGTGTAAATGTCATAACAAGTTTAGTTTCTCCATTCTGCACCAAGAATCCTCTAGCATCCTGTTTAAGCATACCCTGCGCGACAAGTTGAGGATATATTAAAAGAAGCATTTTACCAAGTTCAGTAGAAGACATTTCATATTTATTAAGACCAATCTCAATTTTATAATTTTTAGTCATATCATATTTTTTATTAAATTGAGTAGGATCTATAAATTTAGCAGTACTGTAATCTACATATCGTTGAGATTCTTGCGCAATACCAGCAAGATGGCGAGTAAGTTGCTGAGAGATAATCCTAGAAATATCGTGGAAAATAACAGTACAAGTTGTGAGTTTTAATATATCGCGAAGGGTAAAACCATATCCTTCAACTTTATCCAAAATACCTAATACATCATCAGCATATGCAATATCACATACTTTACCCTTTAAAATATTCTGAGCTTTGACAGTGGCTTCACAATAATCTTGCATATATTTTTCCCCATCTGCATCAGCTACTTCTTCGCTTACAACATTTGTATTAGCAATTGGATAGAACTGAAACTTAGCTTTATCCATTAACCCATCTGCAATAAAATCTTCAAAGAAAGCAGATTCAGCTGATTGATATAACGTTTCTTTAATTGCATTACAAATAGGGTTGCTCAAATCTTTTACTTCACGGAAAAAATATTTATATGCTCTAACACTACCGCCAATTAAGATCGCATTAGACCCATCTTCTTGCTCAGATGTGACATACTCTGCAAATTTTAATGCTGGAGCTATCTCGATGAATTTAGAATTAAATGCACTATCGAGTAATACAAGCATTATAATATTAGAATGTGCAATAGTAGATTCGTGCCCTCTAGAAATTACACGAGAGATATGACCTAACCGTTTATCATAATCCTCTTCTACTGGAGCCCCGACACACATTTTTGCAGCAAAGCTTGACATATACGATGCATCGCTAAAAGATATAAGACTAACGCTTAGATCTCCATACTCGTCTACTATTAATTTTGCTTTCTTATCAAATGCTTTATCTTTTTTAAATAGACCTATTAATTTTGAAAAAAAGTTCATTTAAAATCCTCCTTTATTTTTATAATATATTTTATTATCATGAGCAAACGGTTTGTCAATAATACACTCTTCGTTCTGGCTATTTATAGTAACGACTGGTATATTATACTGCTTGCATTTATTTATAAGAGTATTAGTATCGGCACTACTTGGATTATCTCTGAAAATATATACCTTATCTGGACTGTAGGTAATCACATTAGCAAATTGTTTTGATACAATAGTTGGATTGTCCGTACTGTACTCGAACTTAATCATATTCTCTTTCGGAACTCTATATGTAGCACAAAATCTCTCTACACTATCATCAACTCGGCTATTCATACCATATACAAAAATAGTATCCTTATGATTAGCCTTAAGTATATCGGATATATGATTGATAGGAACTTCTATATTATGTGCATAAAAGCTTCTGTCTGTAAGTATAGCGATTACCTTTTTCCCATCTTTATTCATGATTAATACCAGCAAGTATATCATTAAAGATATCTTCTTTATTGCGGATTTGTTTATCTTTAGTAGTATAAACATCCACAACCCGATCTGTCACATATTTACTAAGATCTATTACATCAAACACTTTAGCCACAGTTAATAAATATTTATCATCTGACTCGTGCTGATCTGCCTTGGAATTCTTTTTGTGAATGAAATCAAGCATAACGTCGGGATCTGATTTGAGTTTTACTACAATATCAGCCTTCGGTAGATCTAGTTTTCTTGCAAGATTTTCAATTTGTGATATGATATTATGGCTTACTATTGCACTATAAGCTCCACCTAAACCTAAACGATAAAATAGATTACAGTACCAATATCTATCAAGAACAACAGTATATCCTTCTTTTAGTTTTGGTATGATTTCCTTTTGTGCACAATCAAACATATCCATCATATAAAACATGGATATTACCGTAGTATCGAGTTCATTCTTTTTACCATAAGCACCAGCTAAATATTCTCTCACAAAAACCGATTGCTCCATATTATATCTTGGAAAAGAATACAATACTGCCTTTTCGCCTTTCTGTAATAAATATTCTAAATACATCTTAGAATTAGTTTCTTTGAAACTACAATCCAGCCCATCAAACGCAATAAGCTTACCACTCATAATATATACCCCCCCCCCTTTAGATTACTATATAGTCGTATATCTAATATATTTATACACGAGACAAGGCTACAGTATTACTGTAGCCTTGTATTTATATACTAGAATATATTGATTTGGCGTCGGATAAGAACATTACAAATCTTGTTATTGAAAATAATGTATTATCCCATAAGAATGCAGCGTTATTTATATTAGGTATTAGTGTAGGAGTGCTCTTTGGTGATACGATATTACCTAATCCTAATTGGGCATGTGTATTTTGACCGAATCCCTTTACTGTACCATCGCTTAGTAATGCTAATGAATACTCCCCACCACATGCTATCAGTTTTACGTTAATTAGGCTAGGTATTAACGTAGGACTAGTAATTGGTGTGGTTACGTTACCTAAACCTAATTGACCACTAGTATTATAGCCAAATGCTTTTACAGTACCATCGTTTAGTAAAACTAAAGAATAAGTACCGCCACAGCCTATTTGTTTTACATTACTTAGACTAGATATTAGTGCAGGACTAGTAATTGGTGAAGTAGTATTACCTAAACCTAATTGACCTTCGATATTATCCCCAAATGCTTTTACTGTGCCATCGTTTAGTAAAACTAAAGAATGATCGTTTGCACCCATTTATAAACACCTCTCTTATTTTATATTTGTTTAATTATGTGTATAATAATATACTCGTTTACAATATAATAATCTAATATAGGAGGTTATATTATGAAAGAAGACGAACAATATGTAAAATATATTTTGGAGCATACTGAAAATGTTATGAAAGCGTATAATGAATATGGGGCACGAATACTGGAGATACTAGGAACTCCATCATTAGAGGGTGAGTTATTTAGGTTAGTATGTATCCACGATAAATCTAAATTTTCTTTAGAAGAATTTGACGGGTATAGGAAAAAGTTCTTCCCAGCTAAAGATGAAGATCTAGAGATAGCAGAAGATGAGATGAATCTTGGATGGTTAAACCATATGAATACTAATAAACATCATCCGGAATTCTGGATTCTTCGAGAAAAACAAGGTATGCGTCCACTTAATATGGATCGAGTATATATAGCTGAAATGATTCTAGATTGGATTGCAATGGGATACAAATTTAAAACTAATGCGGCTCAATGGTTTGAAAATAATGAAGAATATTATAAACAAATTATGACTAAGTCTACATATTACGCGGTATCTAAAGTATTAACAAAATTATACCCAGAGGAGGAAGAATAAAATGGTATTTGTATTTTTAACACCACAACCAAATAACTATTCAGAAATGTTAGGTATTCAGGTAAACATTGATCTCATCTCTACACTCAATAGTATCAGTAAAGGAAAGAATGTTGCAACGTATCAGACTTGTTTAGATAAGCTTATGATTGCAACGTATTTAGTTCGTGGTAAAGTACAAGTTATATTATCGAATGGTGAGATGAAAGAGGTTACAGATGAGGATACTTTAGAAGATATTATGGAATTGGAAAAGTCTGCGATCGAAGAGGCTTTTAATACACCAACAATAGATCTTAAAGCTAAAACAAATATCAATGAAATTAAAGTAAATGCAATGGATTTCTATCAAGCTATATATTGCGATGATAATGCAGATACTATAGAAGATAGCATGGTTGAAGCTATTAAGCAAACTAAGACAGAAGAAGTAGGAGTTGAAGTAAGCAATGAATTAGATATCGTAAATAAAATCATCGAAGATTATGAAGTTGAAGGAAAGATTTCTGAGATAGAGTGTAATGGTACGTTAGTACCAAATGATGAGCAAGATGATTTCTTACGATACCTTAAGAGAATCATAATGGAAGGGTTTACTGTTCCATTATGGGCAGTTGAGTTTAAAGACACAAAAAATTTAAATTATGTAATATTATTCGATTCTGGTGATAAGATCATCAGAAAAGCTATGGAGTTTTCAATCGAATAATTAAAAAATAAACTAGATGAACATAAAGATAAACTAGTTATGCAAGCAACTAGTCCTCTTAGTATTATTAGTTTGCCCTACTAATAAACTGCTAGATGAATTCGCACGCATCAAGTCAACACATTTTTAAATATATCCCAAGTAATCATTGATTACTTGGGATATATTTTGTTACATAAAGGTGATACAAAAGTATCACTTACTTTGGGGTGAAGGAAGCTTAGCGTTTCTATCCCGAAATACTATATATATATCATCCCTAGTGTGACATAACACACTAGGGCTCTGGTTTGTCTTTTATAATCATATATATTAGTGTAAAATAATACTGATATATACATATTAGTAATCCCACTATATACTCTCTGACCCAGTGTAAAATATACACTGGGGCCTTTTTTATATTTAGTATATAGGAATATCTCAGAAATATATTAAAATGTAATCTTTTATTAAATCAATAACAATAATATAGGAGAAGGGAGGAAAAATAAGAAAGAATAGAAGTAATATATAAAAGATACTATATTTATAGATAATTATATTAGGGGCTAACGGTCTAATCGCATTCAAATAGATATATTCAGATAATCTTAATTGATTATCTGAATATAAATTTACTTTATTATATCTGTATTAATTATAAAAAATAAAAAAGGTAAGCACAATGCTTACCTTCATACTTTATCTTTTACCTATAGAAATTCTTAATCTTAATTTTTTACAAATATTTAACAAATCAGATATAGTCAAATCCAATTGATCTAGTATAGTTTCACAACCAGGTACATTTTCAAATAATTCTCGATACTCATCCAACGTAATACCCTTATTAATTATAGCCTGCTTAAGACCAGCAATCAATTCCGAATCATCCTTTTTTATCTCAGGAATATAAAGTCTTTCTACGCTCAATGTTATCTTAATAGCTTCAGTTAGTTGATTATAAGATATTAACTCCATATCATCAATATATAGTATTGTATCAAAACGTAACTCAATTTTTAATTTACCACCACCAATTACACAAAATGGTATACCTATAAATTTATCATTCTCCCTCAACTCTATATCATTTGGGCATATAATTTCATCAGTTAATGTCTTTTTTGTTATAATAAATTTAACTCCATCGTCTATTAAACAAGAAGTACCATTCGTCAGTATAGCCTTATCTGCCTTAGTGAAAAACGAATTTAGTTTTGATGCAACAATATTAATATTTTTCTTAGTTATTGTGATTTTTTCCATTATATAATTACCACCTTCAATATAAGATGCAATTGTTTATTGCTCATCTATATAATATATAATCAAAATGCAATAGTATAACTATTTGATTATATATTATAGAAGTGAATATAACTAAAATATTAATATAGGAGTGGATTACTATGATCCTGGTAGAAGCAATGTTTTATGATATAAGGGACTTCGTAACTATAATATGGACAACCTTGGTTTTAGGGGTTAGATACTTAATAAAGAATTGGACTAGAGAGGATACGATCGCGATATCCAAAGTCTCATTCGGTACACTAGTTGGGTACGTTACATTAATATCTGTTTTATTAATATGGGAATAAGTATAAGAGGTGTAGTATTATACTACACCTCTTAAATTTGAGGGAGATGATTATATTGAAATTGGTTAAAACTCAATTAACTGTTATGGAAGCTTACGGGGATAAATATGTTACTTTAAATAATATGTATATCTTATTAGATAGCTATGCTAAGGTTGATATTTCTAAGAATAAAAAGGTAAGAAAAAGACTATTAAAATATCTAAGAAATAAATATAGGAGAGTATTCAAACCGCTTCCCCAACTAGCTGGAGATTATGATGGTGATTGTTTAAGTATAGAAGAACTAGTTACTGAACAAGATCTTGAAGTGTTTGATAATATATTAAAATTGGATAAACAAATTCCAAATATATTTGAAGGTATAGATATGACGCCTATACCTTTCTCAGAATTAAAAAAGGGCATAAAGAATATATCTATATCTATACCAAAACCGGATTGTAGTGGTAATATTGTTCCTAATTTAAAAGATATTAAATAAAATAAAGAGGTATATCATAATGATATACCTATTTATTTTTTGATTATATATTATATAGATGAGTAAAAATAAAGGTGGTTATATTATGGAAAAAGATATGAAGTATTATGAAGATTTTGCACACAAAATATTTAATTATTTAAATGGTAAAATCAATAGTGTCGTAAAGACAACTTCTTTACGAATACTCCAAAGTGATAAAATGATTAATTTTGCCGGTAATACACATAATGGCATAGTAGAAATATGTATATCTGATATAATGCAACAATATAGAGGAGGTGTAGAAGTATCAATTATATTAGTAATTGCCCATGAGTTAGCACACATAGATCAAGTGATAGATTATAAATTGAAAGAAGTTAGTTATAATGATGATATAGAAGCTCAAGCAAATCTTTTTAGCACGTCATATATATTACAAAATTATGACGCTATCTCAGATGAAATAAATGGAGATTTTGATATATCTTATATAGAAGCTATAATGGAAAAAGCTAAAACGTTAATTAAAACTCCATATGTGAAAATATCATTAGCTAAGTTTTATACAACTCTATTAGAACTAAGTTTTAATTTAGATTTTATAGAGAAAGATTTTACTAGATTCGAAACTGTACTTTTTATCAATGATATCACTGATACAGAATTTATTATTAAACGTCATAATATATTAAATAGTGATACTGGAACGTTTATTGAAATATTTAATATATTATACCCATTTACATTAGTTTTATCCACCGCCAATTATGAAGATGACGATATACCAAGTTTAATTATATTTATAAAACCAGTAGTAGAGGTATAGCATAATGCTATACCTCTAATTTATTTTTTACATATCTTTTAAATTTTTCCACGGAATCCCTAGTTTTTCTTTACATTGTCTATCCAACTCTACAAGAACTTTATTTAAAGATCCATTCAAGATTATAGATCCAACCATACGAGCATTGATAGATAATGTAGTTAATAACGCATCTACTTGTTCATCTTTATGAAAATCTGTATATGGTTCTTCACCTATAGGTATAATATCTTTTACTACACCCTTGATTGCTGAGCTATATACAAGTTTATCACCAATACCCATTTTATCTTCACACTTGATATAGAATTCGATTAGAACTCCAGTATCTACACCTTTAAGCTTACCAGTGGAAGGTAACTTATAATCCGGTTCTAGTAAATAGTTAGCACCTTCAATCTTATTATCTTTAAATAGCTTCTTATTAGTTTGAATTTGTTTTTCATAAAAACTAACTAGTTTCTTTAATGATGGGGATAACTCGTCTAGTTCACAAGTACGATAGATTTTAACATCCTGAACCCAGCCAGTTAATTTAGATCTCACATGTATACGTCCTAAGTCAGATATAGCTTCCACATCATCATCTGTTATAGATTTGAGTAAAGCATTAGCATCTTTCTCTTCAAACGCATTTTGGAATATGATTAGAGGATCTCCCTCTTCTATAGTATCGCCCTTCTTAGCTACATTATATACATTTGTATCTTTAGATAAAGCTCTTTCTTTTTTAACACAATAAGTCGTAGTCAACGAATCAGCTAAGGAATCTACAATAATAGCACTATCTTCATAAGCCTCATCAGTTGTGAGGATTCCAAGTTTAGCCAAAGTGCCAATATTATAAGATATTATCTTCTCAGTCTTATCTGTACCAATAGCTTTAGAGTATGAAGTTTTATCATATGCAAGGATATCGTTATATTTCAATGTATCGCCCTTCTTAACACAAGGATCAAGCTTAACTGTTACATAAAATCCACCATCTGAGTTCTTCATAACAGTTTCTCTCAGATCTACATATCCTCTAGATGTAACTCCATCACTCCTAACAGCATCTCCGGTTTCTTCAAATATAAGATAGTCATCAGTAACTTCTATTACCTTACCCTTTTTACCTTTGAATTTATGAGAGAAAGTATCTGAAGTAATATACGGTAAAGCCTCATCCATTCCCATAGTTACAAGATTAGGGGAAGATTTCTTTACCCGCATTTGATGCTTAGAAGTTTGAACAAAAGCCATTGCTGTTCTAATAGGATCGTCATGTGTAGATCCAAAAGGAGTTAAAGCCTCTGTAGCGCACAACATATTTAATGTATTTGCATCTTTAGTTTTAGGGGTAGATATCAATCCCCTATTTCCTTTTACATTACTATTTATAGAAGCCTGTCTAGTAATACCAACATTTGCAGCAAATCCTGTTGAAGAAGCTAACACTCCAAGCATAGATTCATCATACGTTCTTTTATCCAAACTATAACTTCTATCTGAGTTCATACCAGATAAGCCTTTAAACGACATAGCATTAGCAGATTCCACTTCAAGCAGTGCATTTAAAATAGATAAATCTGTTGACGTAGGATCTGTTAAAATAGCATCTATAACCGCAGATTGTTTTATAGTAAGAGAAGCATCTTTCTTATTTCTCTTTAACTGATTTTTGTATTCGCCATAGCTTTTAGATAATGCTTTATATACATACCCAGCAACTATTTCATTGGTTCTTATTCTATTACCAGTTATATCTACATGCCTATTGAATTTTGTATCTACTAATAGATCACTAGCATAGCCTAAAGCTTCTACATAGTCTGATGGTAGATTATATAACTCGCATATTTCTTTAGTCATTGGGTCCATCATCAAATCATAGAAGTTATCCATCCCATCTGCTTTTATTCTTCCACCAAAGTTATCTAAGAAATCAAGCCACATTTCTTTTTTATTGATATCCTTAATAGAATAACTAGCCGTGTCACATTGCAAAAGACCAGCCATTAAAAGAGAACTACTTATACTGGTATCGTAGGTTATATACCCATCTGAGAATTTAATAGATGGCGTATTCGAGTCTGGTCGTTTATCGGTAAATTGGAATGTTACATTACCTTTTTTCATAGCAGTTTGTAAGCCTTCACTATATGCCATAACAACTATAATAGGAATATCAGTGTTAAGAATACTAGCAGTCGTATAACTTAATCTTTTATCTGGCTTTATACCTTCTACGATCTTTGCAAATTCTATATCATCAAAACACAATCTATCCAGGATTATATTAGCTGGATCATCTGCGCATGTTTCCACTTTACCCTTTGCATTTACATAGAACGGAATTCTACTACTATCTTCTTTTGGATATTCCAATGGTAGTGTTTTTATATCATCCATATTAAAGCAATAATAACTTCCATCTGATAATACTATCTTGCTATACATTCCGGCTAAATCTCTGTATTCAATAGGTAGATCATATTTTTCACATACGAAACTATTATCCCCTTCAAATACTTTGATTTTAGTTCCTTCATATTTAGATAGAGCTTTAATTAACTTACTTACGCTTCGTGTAGTTTTAGAACCACCACTAGGATTTACCCGTCTTACAAAGATTTTATTATATGACGATACTATTTGAGCAGTATCCTCATCTGTCTTGATAATAGGGAGTAGTACCAATTGACCACTAACTACTTTTAGATTGCCTCTAAGCTTCATAAATCTATTATTTACAAACTTAGGAATATCTAGTTTTGTGGTAAATCTTTTACCGTTTGCATCTTCAAATTTTACAGACCAAGTTTCTACATAATCTTCTGAAGTAGAAGTGTCAACACGATCCACATCTATAACCATAATAGGATCTGATTTAGTTCCCATATCGGCCAGTATAGCATATATATCTGAATCTAGATTGTAGTTCTTACTAAACGTAGTAAACTTAACATCATTCCATTCTTCATTTATATTCTTAATCGGAATCACATCAGTTTCCAATTCAGTCATCCTTTTATTTTGATAGATGATATCTTCAATCTTTGTATTATTTAATTTTTTATTAGCAAAGTCAGATCTAAGACTACTTATTCTAGCTTTTCTAGCTATGTTCATATTTGGTCCATCTTCAGATTGTAGGTCAGTTATGAGATTTTTAACCCATTCGCTATCTATATCAGAATTTAGATTTTCCATAGCATTCTTTTCATCTGTAGACTTTTCTGCGGTATCCTTTATATGAGTAACTAATTTAGCTTTCTTCTCATCTTCTACTTCTTCTTTAGGGCGCTTATCATCGGCGATATTATCTGATCCTCCCATATCGAGTTTCTTTTTGATATCTTCAGGAGAAAGTTTAGAGGTACCACCAGTAAGATTGCTTATTTCTATTCCACCATCTTCAATATTATCTATTATCTTATGGAGAATAGCTTTTGGGGAATCGTTCTTTTCAAACTCAGCATCTTGTGTTTGACCAGTACTAAGCTTGCTTACTAGCATGGTGAATAAAGGAAGTCCTTTATCATCAAAATCATTGAAGTCTAGTTTGAAGTATGCGTTGTTTGATAGGAATACAAAATTATATCCACCCCATTTTTCTTTTAATAGAGTAGATTTACGTTTGAGTAGTCTATAGATAACTGAAATAGGGTTGATGTCTTTGGTATAATCCCACGCAACAATATCAGTTTTTATCCAATCCTGTACTGGAACAAATACTGTTTTCTTTACATACCCGTTATCATCTAATCTAGCATCATCCAAGAATCTAGTGATAAACTCAAAGTATAGGTCAACCGCTCTATCCATCTTATAAATATTATTCTTAAAGAAGGTTTGAGTATAGTAAGACCAATCTATAAATAGATTCTTTTGTTTATAAAGAGCATAGTTGATATAGGTATACTTGATAAATGTCAGATCTGTTTTTACTTTATCATGGATAAGAACACACTCTTTTTGGTTCTTAATCCTCTCAGAATAGAGAAGTTTACGCATAGCGGAAGAGTACAATTTAGATTTAGGGTTTTCGTCTTCTAATATAGATTGAACTGCGTCGCCAAAGAAAATCTTATATTCTTCATGCTCATAGTTAGTATGAACAAAGTCTTCATTAATAGAATATTCTCCTCGTGGTCTATCATAATCTTCTACTACTATCTGCTCTACAGCTTCTGAAAGTATAGCCTGCTCTTCTAGATTATCTAAGATTATATTTAGATTATCTCCAGGTGATATTTCTTTATTTTTTAATTTCTTTTTAATAATCATTTCTTTCTTAAATATTTCATCTTGATCGTGCATTATATATTTTAATATACCACGAGAAGCTGTATTTAGTACATTAGCAGTTCTATCCTTTAATTCTGATTCTCCTACTTTAATGAAAGCCTCATCAAATATAGCACTTGTTATATATATACGTTCAGTTTTTAATAATGGCAATTCAATATCAGTTGTAAACTCTGCAATAGAACTACAATGCCCAAACCCTATCTTATTTGCTGGGACTTCTGTTGTGTATACATATGCTACATTTCCAACCACCATATCTTTTACACAATCCCAATCCTTTTCTAATAAAAATGATTTACCAGATGCTATATCATATGCAGGTTTCATATAGTTTTTATCTTTGTCTTCTTTTCTTAATATATTTCTACAAGTTTTTTGAATAGCGAAATATCTAGCTTTTGTTTTATCTCTCCATAGATAAGTAGCCCATTTAGCATCTTCTAATTTATTACCAAGCATTGGAGAGGTTGGATGTAACGAATTTAATTTTAGTGATGTCCCGTGATAAAATGTAAGTTTAGGGACTAGTCCTTCCTTTATCATCTCAACTGGTTTTACAATTGACTTATGATATTTTTTATGATGCATCTTTATAGAATTCATAGGATTTAGTGGGTTGTATTCCACTGGTATTATATCCTCACCAACTACTAATTGCCTTGACTCGTTAAGAATAAAAGCGATGTCCTTCTCTATATAATATGATTCGAACAACCTTCGGTTGAGCGCCAATGGGTGCTTCATCATATTTATAGAACTTTCTAGATTAGGAGTTAGTAAGAATATTGCACTGTTCTTTTTCTTATCCTCTTCGTTAATAGGAAGAAAAAACTCTGTCTTTGTTAGCCTTAGAGGTTTTATATCGTCTAAGTATACAGACATTGTTATCCACCACCTTCTGTATCAAATTTACTCTAGTGTTTGCTGTATCCATTTAGATGGGTGTAAATATAAATAATTGAAAGAGTATAGACTTATAAGTAACTAATTATTGGAGGTATATGGTATGAATAAATCAGATTTTCTAGATACAATATCTAAATGCAGTAGAGAACAAATAGATCAAATATTACATGAAAGGTGTAAACCAATTAAACTCATATATCCTGTGGTAAGACTTAAAAAAATAGGAGGAAAATAAAATGCTAATCATCTTATACTAAGGCAATATTAAATTAGAACTTGATTGGAGTGCGGACACTAGGGTAAAGAATATATAATAAGAGGTGTATAAAAATGATTAAACTTTGTGTAGTTCCGAATAATGTAAATATGAAAGACTTCAATTTACAAGAATTTATTGCTATTCTAAATAAGGCAGGAGTAGATAAAGTTACAATTTCTATTAACGATCTTCCAGTAATATTTGAATATTTCAATAATCCATATACCGGTATTGCTGTAAATATGATCATAAAGTATGTTGGATTCTACGATAATGCATTATGCTTTAACATCGTACCTCAAACAGTACATGCGCTTTGTCTAGATTCAGCGTGTCAAATAGACATTAATACCGATAACAAAAAATTCAAAGGTATTAAAAATATTAAATTTGTTAAAGAGTTAGTATTGAGTGCAGTTGGTTGGCATATAACTCATAATAATATAGAACTATATTTCTCAAGAATAGTATCTGAAAACGATCCTGTACCATGTCTAGATTTGGTAGAAGATAAATCAAACCTGGAAGATATGTTCGGCTCTCCGCTTGTCAAAACAAAGTCAAGTGAAAAAACTAAATGTATTAAACCTCGTGAGCTAAAAGATGATGAGATACTTAAATCCGTTCCAATTAGTGAAGTAAATCCTAATATGAAAGAAAAACCTTCAACAAATATAAAATTTCCAGAGAATTGTTGCAGTGCAGCCTGCTCATCTCTTAAGATAAGCGACGCCACTACATATCTTAATGAACTAAATAAAAAATTTAACACCGCATCTAAAACTGTGGTATTACAAGAATTTTGTATAGTGGGAACTAAAACTTTTGATATACAAGATATCTTTGCCAATCTTGATAAGTTCATGCCTATCGTTGGAGATAATTCACCATTGCTTGATGGTCTTACACTTAAACGCTTTCGTATAGAAAGTGAGTTAGATTTAGAGCGTATGTATTTGGCGATGTGTGAAAGTCTTATGACAGAAGTATCCAGTGACCAAGTTCAGTATGTATATACGAAATTATCGAAAATTGAAAAAGATATAGATGAATTAAGTCAAAATATACAAATGTTTGCATATAGTTTATCTGTAGGCAATCAAAAGTTTACGGTTAATTAGGTTTCAATACAATTACATGTATAATAATTTATTATACATGTAACTTATTTATAATCAACTATATCCAAATAAACTAAAATAGGGGGAAGTAAAAATGGAAAAGGAAACAGTAAAAGCACTAATCGAGGAAATTAAAGGCACAATCACTCAAGTAACGAGTAGTCGTAAAGATGAGGCTCGTGTAATGAGGGCAATGATGAATGACACTTCATACGAAGTTGGCATTTATTCAAAAGAAGGAAAATCTGATTCTTTCAATCCTTCTAAGGCAGTTCGAGCAATGGTTGCTTCGGCGATGTCAGGCGCAGCAAAAATCCCACAAAATGAAGCTGCTACTCTTATGGAAAAATATGAATTCAAACGTGCAGAAGCAGAAAACCTTGTTGACGTTTCAAAAGAATTTATCAACACTTATGTTCATTGCGGTCGCAAGCTTCAATTAGGCGGCAGAGAAAAGTCTGACGTTGCAGTTAGTTTAAAAGAAGTTGAAGCTGGCAGTCGTCCATATCCTAAACAAATTGGTGTGGATGCAGATGGCAATAAAATCTTTGGGCGCGGTGAAGCTTTCGTTCAAGGTTATGAAAGCTTAAAAGTATATGCTCCTTGCCCACCTTGGGTTAAATAAAAAGAATAATTATATAAGACTACCACAATGTGGTAGTCTCTATTGTTTGTTTAATATATGGGAGCTGAATATATACAACACCTTTATAATACTAAATCAAATATATGAATATTGTGTAAAAGAAATAAGAGGTGAGTATAATGAGTGTAAATCTACATTCTTTAGTTTTATTAAACGATGGTACAGTAAAATCATTTGGTTATAACACTACCGGTCAATTAGGTTTAGGTAATATCACAAATCTCGACACCCCTACGTTAATACCTAATTTAACTAACGTAAAACAAACATCATGTGGGTATGATTATTCTTTAGTTTTACTAAATGACGGTACATTATATTCATTTGGTAATAATACGGATGGTCAATTAGGTTTAGGCAATACCACAACCCCGATATCTACTCCTACGTTAATACCTGGATTGACGAATGTAAAACAAATAGTAGGATGTAATAATCATTCGCTGGCAGTATTAAATGATGGAACTGTAAAAGGGTGGGGATATAATGCTCAAGGTGAATTAGGGTTAGGAAATACTACAACACCATATAAAACTCCTACAATAATACCTAATTTAACTAATGTAAAACAAATAGCAGGTGGTATATATCATTCTTTAGCATTACTAAATGATGGTACAGTAAAATCATTTGGGCTGAATGATTCCGGTCAATTAGGATATGTTGGTAATAGTTTAATGCCTAAATTAATACCTAGTCTAAGTAACGTAAAACAAATAGCAGGAGGTAGTTATAATTCGTTTGCATTATTAAATGATGGTACAATAAAAGCATTTGGTTATAATAGTCTCGGTGAATTAGGTTTAGGCAATACCACAAATCCAATATCTACTCCTACTTTAATACCTGGTATATCTAACGCAAAACAAATATCTGGTGGAACCCACCACACATCGATATTAATAACCGATGGTACAGTATATACCTTTGGATATAATGTTGGCGGACAATTAGGGTTAGGTGATGCAGTTAATCGTACTAGTCCTACGTTAATACCTAATCTAACTAATGTAAAACAAATAGCAAGTGGGTATTATTATTCAATGGTATTACTAGATGACGGTACTGTAAAAGCATATGGTAATAACCCTCAATTAGGTTTAGGTGATATTACGACATGTACCACTCCTACACTAATACCTAATCTATCTAATATATCTTTATTATGGGATAATATATTAGAAATCATTCCAAGAACAAAATTTACAATGTTCTTAACTGATACCAAATCGGCATATGGTGAAAAATAGATATAAGAGACTACCACAATGTGGTAGTCTCTATGGTTTGTCTCGTATAAGAAGTGTAGGTGAAAACATAGATATAAATGTTAAAAGAAAGGAGGAATGGGATATGAATCCTGTTGCTGATTATATAAAGAACTTAGGCAAGTCTGTTTCGTATGCTGCTATACAGCATATGTCAGAGAAAGCGCCAGCATTATCAAGTTTTGCTGAGTCTAATCAAGAACTCTATAAAGAAGTATTCCACTCGGTTAGAGATTATAAGACCACAGTAAAACGTGCTAAAGACCTAATCCAGGGTAGTACTGTATATAGACTTAGCGATTTAGCATTTGGTAATGCAATGGAAGATATCAAGTCTGGTAATCTGTATAACAAGAAAAGAGAAGATTCTTCTTTTGGTGATTTTGGCGACACGGAAGATATGTCAGAATTCGATAATACTACAGATACCAATGCAACTCCTACAATAACAGATGGCGATCAAATGGTTATCAAAGCAGTCAACTCTGCATCCGAAAAGAATGCATATGCTGTAACCAATGCTGTTGCTAATTCTGCTGAATATATTGCAGGAACTGCTAAGAGCAATGCTAATATGCAATACACTCAATCTATTAGACTTATGAATAGTATACAATCTGGCTTTGGCGGATTGTCTAATGGTATTGACGCTTTATACAAATTCAATACTGAAGTAGTAAGTGCACATGCTGAAAACTCTAAGAGATACTTCGAATCTACGACTGGTCTTTTACAAGAACAGAATGCTATTCTTAAAGAAATGCTTACAATGCAACGTGAAAAGTATAAAGTTGAATTGAAGGAAGAAAAAGAGAAGAAAGCAAATAGATTTGATGATGTTGTAAACGCTAGTGGAACTCCAGATCTTAAAGCTTATGGTAAAGCTGTTGGTGGTAACTTTGTAAATGCTGCTAATGAAGCATCTGGTGGTATGCTTGGTATGCTTTCAGAAGAGAATCTTAAAATGTTTGCGAATAATCCATTAGCTATCATACCACAGTTCTTAATAGCTAGTGCGATGGGACCAAAATTAACTACAGCATTGAAGAAATTCGATGATACTTTATCTGGCGCTTTCGCCACTATGACTGCTAAGTTTAATAAAAATGCTAATGATGATAATGCAAATCCATTAGAGCAGTTCCTTGGTAAAATATTTGGATTAAAGAATACTGTTAAAAGTACTATTGACACTTCTAAATATGAACAAGGAAATATGCAATGGAATGGAATAGCTAATAAAAGCTTAATCGAAGTTATACCTGGTCACTTGAGAAGAATAGAAGCATTGATTGGTGGAACTAATGAACGATTCTATGATCTTAAAAGTGGTAAATGGACTAATGCTAAAGCAGTACAAACGCAGTTTAATAATATTAAAAAAACTAACGTTCAATCGGCCACGTCTGATATGTCTGACGAGATGAAGAAAATGATGGAAGCTTTATCTTTTAAATCTAGAGAAGATAAAGAAGCTATGCATAAAGATATGGAAACCATATTTACAAAAATATATGATGATTTTGGGCACTTCGACCCAAATTCTAAGGACGAATCTGATAACACTAAATATGGTATAGAAAGTAAAGCTAATATGAAACTTTTTAAAACCATGTTTTCCAATCTTAAACGTGGAACTGCAATGAAGTCTGCTAACAATATACAATCTCAAAGAGAAATGCATAATCGTCAAATGGAAGGTATAGAAAAAGATGGTAACTCACTATACGGAAATCTATTTAATGGATACAATGCGGATTCTCATATTAAAACTGACGATAAAACTGGTATTATTAAAGAAAAATATGGCAATCTAGGAGATCAGTCTAATATTCTTAAAGTAACAGATCCGTTTAAAAAGAATATCTTTGACTATTTAAGAGGAATACAAGGTGAGCTATTTGCTATTAGAAAAACTAATGGTTTTGGTTGCGGATCTTCTCGCGGTGGAAAAAGTGGAAAGAATAAAGCGAATGGTCGCCAAGATGATTTCTCCAACGTATCAGACGAAGAGTTAAAAAAACAATTTGAAAGAACTCTAGGGCCTAAAGAAAAATCTAATGCTAAAATAGAACAGGATAGAACCAAATCAATGAATGACTCTTTTGAGCGTATTGAAAATTCTAGATATAATCAAGCTAAATCTCAAGGTAAGATGATTGGGAGAGTAGATCGTTATATGGACGATACATCAGAGGCGTCTGGGGCTATTCGTGTTAATGCTAGTAATAGAAATGTAAGAGATAATAAAAGATCTATGGAAAATAATTCTACCTGGCTAACAGATATGATCGCTACTAGTGCAAAAGATTCTAAGAAAAATTTAGAAGAAACTGCTGATAAAGATAATAAAACTACTTTCTTAAATCAACTTATCAGAGCTGGTTCTTTGGGAGCTAAATATGACGTTATTAGAAACGGTATAGATAAATTAACTGCTAAGCCTGCGGATATACTCACTGGAGTAATAAGTAAAGCAGATGAGAATATTTATAACTTCTTCTATGGTCAAGAATCCGACGTTAAAGACAAAAATGGAAATAAGATTAAAGGTTTCTTTAATCGTATGAGTTGGGAACTGCAAGGCACTTTCGGTAAAATAAACGATTGGATGGACAATACTCTTCTAAAACCTTTTAAAGATAAATTTGGTGGCGAATCCATGTGGAAAGCTAGTAAAAATGCTTTAAAGGGAATGGGTGTAGATATCGATGGTATAACCAAAGGTATCAGTGATTATTTTGTTGGTAAGGAAGGTATACTAACTCCTACTATAGATGCGGTTAAAAATGCATATAACCAAGCATACGAAGAAGTAAAAAAGGACATGAAAAAGTCCTATAAAGATGCAGATCAATTCTATAATAATAAAATTCTAGGTGAACAAACTACAGATCAAAAAATAGCTAGTGCTAAGAGAACTACTGGTGTTGATGCTATAGACGAGGTAACAGCATTTAAGCATACTGTTAAAAATAATAAATCTGTAAAACGTATAGACGCTAACACTAAAGAGCGTCAAACTATAGCCAATAAATTAAAGGAAGAAACAAATCCTAAAAAAATATCTGAACTACAAGAAAGATTAGACTACCTAAATTCTATAAAACTTAGAGATTCTAAAACTAAAAAAGTATTTAATAATAAAATACAATCTTATACCGAAAGAAAAGGTAAGATACAGGAAACTGATCTCGCTATTCAAAACTATAATGAAGATGATAGTGAGTTACTTGCTCAGCGTAATGGTAAAATTGAAGATCTCAATACTATCAAATCTATATTAGAACTTCCTAGCGATACAATCCTATCCAAACTAGATCTAAGTGATCCAAAGTATTCGCATCTTCTTAAAAATAAAAGAGCTAATGCTATTTTTAGTAAAGGTATGGCTTTAGAACACGCAACCTCTTCAATGAAGACTGGTAGAGAAAAATTAGAACAAAAACGATCATCTTTACAAAGAGAGCAAGATGAAAGTTGGAAACAGTTTGGAACTACAAAAGACAAAGCTATAAGTGATCCAAATATTATATTATCGCAAGCTGAAGCTAATAAGAAAGCATTCACTGGTAATGCGACTGAACGAAAATCTTTTACTCAAGCGTTAGATTCTTTAGCTACTCTTTTAGGGTTGGCGACTTCAGATCCAGAAGCTAAAGTCGCATATAAAAAAGTAGATGAGTTATCGGCCGAATATATGACAGCTGTTAAAGGATTAGGTAAAGGTGATCCTTTAAAATCTATACGAATCCAGATAAACCAAAGAGCTACTGTAGGTAAAGACACCTCTGATCTTACTAATAAAATGAATGATATAATCGCATCTAAGGGTGCATTATACGGAAGATATACAGAGATTTTTTCTGATACGCTTGGGAAGATGTCTATCCCAGAAGAGCAAATAAGCACTACCGTACAGGCTATACTCGATACCAATTCGGTAGAACGTCTTAAAGCTATTAGTGAGAGTTTTACTAAATTTGTAGCATCCGCATCAAAAGCAAATCCTTCTATTGCTCCCTACTTAGAATCGTATAAAAAGAAAAATTTAGTAGAATCATATACAGCTAATCTGAAATACCATTCTCCATCTATATTACCAACTTTAGCTACGGATACACCTTTGGAAAATTTCACGCCTATCGGGAATAAATTCTTATCTGACGCAGAAAGAGGAACGTCCGAACGAGGAGAAGATTATTATAATAACTTTGGATTCGATCTCAAAAGCAATCCTAAATTAGATGAAAGACAAGTCAAAGTTAATCACTTTGCCCAAGGTGCTAGAAATATTACTAAGAGTGGATTAAGTATAGTATCAGAGGGAGAAGCAATTATCCCATCTGATGAGAATCCATTCAATCCTAATAAAGATAAAGCAGATAGACGTAAGGATGAAGTAAATGAAAGAAATATCAAACAAAGACTTGGAAAAGTCTTTGATAAAAATGATATTGCTGAAAATGCTAATGGTACTCCTGCTTTTGGCCAAGAAGGTGCTATTTCTAAAGGTGTAAATAACTTTAAAAATGGTATAGGCGATTTTGCTAACCAATTATTTGATACTAAAGAAGCTGGAATGAAAATTTCAAAAGTAAATGCAGAAGTTAAAAAGCATTTACCTAAAGGTATAGCTGGTGGGTTACTTGGTGGTACAGTAGGTTTACTTACTGGAATAGGTGGTCCATTATTAGGAGCTATTGCAGGTTCGGCATTATCTGTTGTATCCAATAGTGAAACTTTCCAAAAGGGCTTATTTGGTGAAAAAGTATACGATGCAGAAGGGAACGACACCGGCAAAAGAGGCGGCGGATTATTCTCTGATGAATTACAAGAAAGCATGTCGAAGTATTTACCTGATGCTAAGACTTATGGTATAACTGGTACGGTGCTTGGCATGTTAACTCCACTTGGACCACTTGGTGGTCTTATGATGGGTTCAGCTATTAGTTTTGCTAAGAATAATGAAGGTATACAAAATGCATTATTCGGTGAGAAAGATGGCTTAATCAATGGAGACAGCCAAAAACTTATACAAAAAGCTTTCCCTAATGTAGCTGCTGCTGCAATTGGAACTATGTTTTTAGGACCATTCGGTCTACTAGGTAATGCTGCTCTTGGTACAGGACTGGGATTAGTATCAACCACAGATGAATTTAAAGATTTCATGCTTGGAAAAGCAGATTCTAAAGGCGTACGTAAAGGCGGTTTATCTGGGGCTTTAAGAGAAACATTGATAGATCCGTTAGCAGGTTTCGCTTCTACTTTTAAAACTAAATTCTTTGATTTTATGAAGAAAGATATGCTCGATCCAATCAAACGTTCTATAGCTCCTATTGGTAAACAAATAAGTTTGGCTATAAAAGATACGTTTAAAGGTATAGGAAAGGCTTTTGGTTGGGCGATAAAATCTGCTTTAGGCATACCACTTGTTAAAAAACTCATGGCTCCAGTAAAAGCAATACTAAAACCAGTAACGTGGGCAGCTAAGAAAGCTGCTAATATAGGAGCTAAAGTAATATCTGCTCCATCTAAAGCAATTGGCTGGGTTGGAGATAAAGTAAGACAGCATCAAATAGAAAAATCTAATGCTGACTACATGACTGCAGATGAACGTCTTGAGTTCATGGCTAAACGTGGTAAAGATTATAAGTTAAAGGGATATGATGAAAACCTATCTAATTCTAGTAAAGATGACTTAGAAAAAGCACATAATCTCATGGGAGAACTTAAAAAAGGTAAAGGGTTCTTAGATGAACGTCATGCTGAATATGTAAAAGATCTAGGCTCTACAGTTACTGATAAACTAGGAGTTTCAAAATCTAAAGCTATTCTTAAAGCTGCTCACGCTGGAGATATGGAAAAAGCTCAACGTCTTATCCAGGAATCTGATTTAAGTACAGCTGAAAAAGCAAAACTCTCTAAAGAAGTAAATGTTAAATCTAATAAAGTTAGAGAAATGAAGGCTAGAAAAGAAAACTATACTGGAAATGAAAATGAACTATATGCAAAATTAGAAAAAGATCATGGTATCAAAGGGATCAATGCAGATAATCTAGATAAATACCGTTCAGTTCTACAAACTGAAATACAATCTAGAGATGAAAGCAAAGATGGTACTATTAAAGAGGGTAATCAATTTGACTCTATTAATTCTTCACTAGATGCTAATACAGATAAACTTGCAATGTTTATGAAAGAGCAAGTAGAAATACTAGCGCAAATCAGAGACAATGCTATGGGTATAAATCCTAAGCAACAAAAGAAACTAGATCGAGCTAATAAAATTGGCGATAAAGCTAGTGAAATATATACTGGTCAGAATAATGAACTTGTTAATACTACTAACGAATCAATATCTAAAGCGTATGATGGTCAAAAGATATCTGAAGCTAATAAAAATGTTCTTGCTGATAACCCTAACAGATTCCAAGACATTAAAAAGCTTGCTTATAATGGGTATAAGTTTAAAGATCTAGATAAAATACTAAGTTATGATGCTAATACGTTTAAACGATTTATCGAACTAGGACAATCGGGATATGAGATTAAAGACTATGATAAATTAGCTAAAATGTCCGATGAGGGTTTTGGTAATATACTAGCATTTGTTCAAACTGGAATGAAGATTACTAATATGGATGCTATTATGAATGAAGATCCTGAAGTAATTAAAGCTATGGTAGAACTATTTAAAGGTGGATTCAATAATGTAAGTCAAGACACTTTGAAAAAGATGGCTCCTAAGAAATCACAATATCTAGGCAGTGCTAAAGATAAAGCTATAGATAAAATGTATGACTCAACAAATGAAGATGATGAAAAAGCTGCTGATAACGTATCTAAAGTAAACGGAAATAATTACGACCCTAGAACTAATTATCAGAAATATAAAGACGATGTGGGTAAAGTAATTTCACCTATAGGTGAAGAATTTAGTCGTGGCAAATCTATCGCTAAAACTGGTATTTCTATGGCCGCTAATGATATAGCTGGCGGTATCAGATCTACAAAAAATGCTATTGGTGCGGGAATATCATCTATTGGCGCCTCTATTGCGGACAAGTACAAAACTCTCAGACACCCCTCAATATTACCTAATGGTTTTGCTGATGGTGCTACGAGTATTACTAAAGGTGGAGTAGCGGTTTTATCGAAAGGTGAACAAGTCGTACCAGCTAATGAAAATAAATTCGCTGCAACTAGCACCCCAGTACCTAAAGATTCTAAAAGTCCAACTCAAGTAAACACCGAGTATGGTATAGAAAGCTATACCAAATCTACCGATGGGTCTATGGTTATGGCTAATAGCAAAGATAATAAAGCCATTCAAGAAAAGATATCGGATAGAGATAATACTCAAAAAGGTATTCTAACTAATCTTAAGATAATGGCTGGCGTTGCTAGTGGTAAACTTAAGGTTGGTGCTGAAGCGGCCAAATCTATAGCTAAAGGTGGACTGGCTGGAGCTTTAAGTGGGTTACTAGATCTAGTTAAATTGCCTATGACCATGCTCAAAAGCTTTGGTAGCTTATTAGGTTTACCATTACAACTTTTAGGTTTAGGTGGAGTTGGAAGTTGGATGGGCGGTAAACTAGGTGGAGCTGCTAGTTGGGTTGGGAATAAACTTGGAGCAGCTGCTGGCTGGGCTGGTAATAAATTAGGTGGAGCTGCTGGCTGGGCTGGTAATAAGCTAGGTGGATTCGCATCTAAAATAAAAGATAAGATAATTGGAACTAAATTAGGTGGAGCAATGGTTGGTAAACTAGGTGCACTAAGCACTAGATTTGGTAATAGCAAAATTGGTGGATTCCTTGGTAAAGGATTAACTAAAGGTAAATCACTACTAGGCAAAGCAGGTGGGAAGATAAGTGGATTATTTGGTGGTGGAGACTCATCTTCTGCAGTTGACGGTGACGGAAACGCAGTAGACGAACCTACGGATTTATTAGCTGCCATGAATACCCATAGAACTACTATGGTTAGCTATCTTCAACAGATAATAGATCTACTAAAAGGCGGAGCAGGAGTTGGTGATTCTTCAGGAAATCCAATAGCTGATGCTGCGCAAGAAATCAGAGATCGTAGCGACGGTAAAGCCACAAAAGCTAAAGGAGCGGCTGCGGCTGGTGGAAAACCTGGAGCGTTAAGTAGAGCTGGATCTTTTATATCTAAGCATAAAGGTAAATTAGCATTAGCAGCTGGAGCTGCTGCTATTGGCACTTCATTATTTTCATCATCTAAAGCAGAAGCTGCAACTCCAGATAATTCAGATGCGCCTAATACTACTACTACTAATGCTCCTTCATTTAGTAATACCGCGTCTGGTCTTATTGGTGGTGGATTGCGCATTGTAAGGGATATAGCTAATAATCCAGAAATTGTGGAAAAAGCTCAAGCTTTTATAGCTAAAGCTAAAGACGCATTAAAATCTTTAGTAGAGAAAGTAGGAAAGTTTATTCCTAGTAGTAAAGCATATACTGCTGTGCAGGAATTTTGTGGTAAACTATTAGAGAAGATGGCTGCTCCTAAAAATATTGCTAAAATAGTAGAGAAACTTGGAGCTAAACTTAGTATGGCTGCAGCATATGCTACAGTAGGAGCTGCGACTGCTGGTATTGGGGATGTTGTTTTAGCTGTTGGAGAAGCAATATCATGGTTTTGGCATGGGTGGAGCGGTTCCGACGAATTATACCAAATCAAATCAGGATCTACTGCTGGGATGAAATTTGTTGCTGGCTTCGTAGATGCCGTGGTTAATATGATTCCTATACTTGGGTATGTGATACAAACAGATGATGTATTAGATATGGCATTAGGTATTATCGGACCTCCATGCGGATTTACCAGAGCGGATGTAGAAAAATTAAGAAATGGTGGAAGTGACTCTACTAACGAAAGTCAAGACAATAAAGATCCTAGTGAGAATAAAGGACCATCTGGAGTTGGAGGATTTTTTCAGAAATCTTGGAATTCTGCTAAAGATATAGCTAGTAATACTTGGGATTCTGTTAAGAATTTTGCAGCTAATGCATGGGATTCTACTAAAAAGATGGCTAACAATGCCTGGGACTCAGTTAAGAATGGGGCTCAGAATATATCGGATAAAGTTGGGAATGCATACAACTCTGCCAAAAATACAGTAGCTACTTGGATGGATAAAAATTCTGCTACTGGTAAAACCGGTCCTAAGTTTGGTAGAGGTGCTGGAACTTTAGCTGATGGGTTTCACTCACAATTAGATCCGGCTAATGCCATGAACTTCAATACTTCTCAAGACAGCACCCCTCAGACTATGGAGGACAGTGGATGTGGTCCTGTTTCTGCGACTAATATGGCAAGTGCACTAGGAGTCAACATAGATCCTAAGAGCGCGGCTAAATATGCCTTATCCAAGGGATATAAAGAAAAAGATGGAGGAACAGAACCTGGCTATTTTGGAGATATTCTTGGCAAATATGGTATAGGCACTGAACAAGTTCAATCTCCAACTGATATAAAATCTAATCTTTCTCAGGGCAATCCAGTATTGCTAATGGGTAAAGATAATAAAGGTGTTAACAATGACAATCCATACGGTCAGTATAATCATTATGTCGTCGGTACTGGCATGGATGGTAAAGGAAATATAACTGTACAAGATCCAGAGTCTACAACACCAGACAAAATGTATAAAGCCAGTAGTGTACTAGGTAAATCTTCCATGGCTATCGCTGCAGGTAAAGGTAAATTTGGACGAGGAAATAAAGTCCTCAAATCTGCAATGGGTAAACTAGGTACTGGTAAATGGGGTCGTGGCACAGAGGATAATGCCCAAAAAATATGGAACTTCTTAAAAGATAAAAAAATGAGCTCCGAAGCTATAGCTGGTATTATGGGAAATATTCAGCAAGAATCTAGTTTTGACCCTACTGCAGATAATGGAACACACCGAGGTATTTGTCAGTGGGATAAAAATGATAGATACGCTAGAATGTCAGCTCTAGGAGATCCAAATTTATTAGATACCCAACTTAATTTCATGTGGCAGGAAATGAATGAAAGGGGGGTAGTTGATAAACTTAACTCATCAAAAAGTATTAAAGAAGCTGCTGAAATTTGGGATACCGATTTTGAAGTTAGCGGTGGTTCTGAAATGGGTAAGCGTGTATCCTATGGCGAAAATATTTTTAATACTATAGGTCAGGGAAAACCATTTAGTGGTTCTGCGACTAATAGCAAAACTAATAATAAAGATACTAAGAAAAAGAATACTGGTTTCTTTGGCCAACTTAGTGAATTAGCTGAAACAATGAGCAATGCTTTCAATCTTAATAGTTCTGATGCTACTACTCCACCACACACAGGTAAAGGTAAATGGGGTAGAGGAATTGAATTGGATAATAGTGCAGCTCCTGGACTTGCACCTACTACTACAACAGAGATTACTAAACCATCAGTTAATACCGCTGGAGTTTCGCTTTCTGGAGAATCCGCTCCTGGAGCTACTCCAATTAATAATAGTAATAAAGTTGCGGCTGCAGCTCAAACCGCAAGTAGTGATGGAATGTTAGGTGGGGTTCTAAGCGCGGCTAAATCAATGACTGGTAAAATGCAACAGGCTCTTGGACCTTTAGCTGGGGCTATTACATCTCAAGCTGGAAGTTTCTTTGGCGCTGATAAACTTAAAATGATATTTGGTGATGATAATCCATTTAGCAGTATATTTGGTTCTAAGGATAAGAAAGATAAGAAACAATCCGACGGATACACTGGAGAAAAATTCGTATCAAATAGTACAAATGCTGGAATACAAAAAGCTTCTACTTGGGCTGAAGGTTTAGTCGAATCAGATCAACCGCAAGGCTATGGTCCTAATGGCTGTACTGCATTTGCTAAAGACTATATAGAACACTCTGGAAATGAATTCGCTAATAGTATGCCTCTTTGGACACCAACCCTTATGGAACAAGCTAAAGCATCTGGGTTATGGAAAGATGCATCTAAAGGTGGAGCTGAGGGTGATATTGGTCTTATAAATACTGATAGCGATCCTAGCGATCCAGATCATGTTGTTATTGCTGATGGTAAAGGTGGTTATTTCGGTAACTCGTCTAGTACACTAAAAGTAAAACACGGACCTATGGCGGATACATGGGGAGATAAAAATATATTTGGATACGTTGCAACTGGGGCTGGTGATGGTTCTGTAGTAACTGGCAATAAAACAAACGGTGTAGATACTGCAGCCGAAGCGGGTCCTGGAAGCGCTAGTGGTAAATCTGGACTAAACAAATTTGGAACTGGTAAAACAGGTCCTCGTAAATTTGGAACTGGTACTATGCTAGATCAGATTAAAGATTCCATTAAAGCTGTACCAGAAGACTTTATACAAGACTATAATAAAATTACAGACGACGATTCAATGGATGTGGCTAAAGCTAAAGCCCAGAAAATAAAAGAAATGTGGGATGCGGCACAAGCTCAACTCAAACCAAATAGTACTAGCCCTGCAATTAATCTTCCTTCACCTGAAGGGATAGCTCAATCTGATTTAACTGCTAAAACACTAAGTGGTAAACAACCTATAAGTGAAGTTAATCCTAGTTATGCAAATGCTCTTGTAAAAGAGGCTACTAAAAATACAGATAATCCATTAAATGGTATCTCAACTAATTTCATTGATGGTTTTAATAATAAAACGGATACCCAAGAATCCTCATCTCAGGATAATTCTATTATTAAAACTAAAAATAGTAGAGGTCAAGAACTATTATCTCAATTAAAACAAGCCAGAAAAAACTTTGCTCTAAAACATCTTAATGGTGGGGTAGGTACTGGTAGTCCCATTTGGGGTAGAGGAACTGACCAAACTAATATAGAGTCTATAACCGATTCTATAGATAAAAATATTATAGACCCTAATATTATCAAAGCAAATAGTTCAAATCCTGTATCAGTAGCTCAAGCACAACAAGATAAATCGCAAATATCACAAGCTTGCGCTCCTGATTATAGTCCTAAATTAGATATGATTATTTCATTACTAGCTTCTATCGCTGGAGCTCTTACTGGGCAGACACCATCAACTCAAGCTCAAACAAACACTACTACCGCATCTAACCAAAAATCTAGTCTATCTCCAGCTTCAATATTATCTAAATTATCCTCAATGGGTAATGGAAGTAATAATGGATTTGGTGATATAATGGCGACTAAAGACACTCAAAGTATTATAAGTGCTATGAGAGCCATAGCTATTTCATAAAAACTATATACTTGGGAAGGTCATAATTGACCTTCCCAACACTATATTAAAATTATACCTTATGAGGTGGGATTAAAATGGCAGATATATATAAATTTAATAATACAGTAGATGCACATTCAGATTGTACAATAACCTCTCCTATACTAGACAGTATAATCGCTGGAAGTTGTTTAGTTGTTAGTGAAGTAACAAATAGTTGGTATCATACAAGTGTGGGGTGGGTACTCAACGCTGACGGATCAGTTGAAAAAGTTGGTGAAACCACCAAGACTGATGTAAAAGTTGGATCTTATATAAAATTTAATTCTACAGATAAAGTAAAAACTACAGATGGTGGATTCCTACCAATATCTGTAACTAGTGTTACATTTGGAGTAGTTGCAATAAAAGGGACTACGGCACAAATATCAAATGGGGAAAATCAATATTGGGTAAATATTTCAGATATAAGTGTAACCGCAAATGGCACAATTATGGTTCCACCAGAGATAGCAATAACTCCAACCCCTCCACCTAGAGATGTCACTTCTAGTACTACAGAATCTACTGTTGGAACTACAAAAAATACAGATTCTATATTAGATGGATTGCGTATAACGTCATTGCGTGGAGTATATGGTATGCCATATCAATATATGGAAATCGCAGATAGGCGCATAGATCCCAACAATTCTGATTCGTTTGGTCGTAAATATGCAGAAAAAATAGTTTCAAAATTACCTTTACTCGTTATGGTTCCTGGAAGTCCAGAATTCTTATCCGGTTATAGTAAAAAAGAAAAGGAAAATATTTTAGAGTATGTAGTTACGACATTTACTGGAGATGGATCAAGCAAGACTGATTTAGATTCTCTCATAAACAATCCAGGTAGATATTATGGATTAAATGTGAATTGGACCTCATATTTTAAACATGTAAATCCAATGTGTAGAGCAGCGGCAAAATTGCTTAATTTACAAGATGAAACATATTATGGTGATAAAACACTAGGAAACTATGATTGGCAAAGCAATTCTAATGAAACTCTTCATAGCATGTTAAACTACCGAGGAGGGGTAGCATTTTATATAAATTCAGAAAATCAAATATCTGATTCATTCTCAAATAGTACAGGGCAATCAATGATAGCAGGGAAAGTAAATGGTATCTCTGATATAGGTAGAGAAATGAATTTTATACTTGGTGGAGCTGGAGCTTTGACCGGTATGGAGTTAGATGCATTTAGTGCGGATAAACAAATTGCAAAAACTGAACAAAATAAACAAGATATGGTTTCTAAAATGGCAAATAGTAATGGTCTTATTGGCGGTATTACGAATGGACTTAAGACTGTAATAGCTGGTGGTAAACTTATATTTCCAGAGATATGGAACGATTCGCAATTCTCTAGAGATTATGATATAAGCATTAAATTAACCTCTCCTGATTGTGATAATTATAGTATATATCTAAATATTATAGTTCCTATACTACACTTAGTCGGATATGTATCTCCAAGATCTGTTGGGCCGAATGGATATGTATCTCCATTTCTTGTTAGAGCTTTCTATAAAGGTCTATTTAATTGTGATATGGGTATAATAACTAATATGAGTATCACTAAAGGGCAAGAAGGAAGCTGGACTCCTAGTGGATTGCCTACATCTGTAGACGTACATTTTACCATTAAGGAATTATATGGTGCTATGGCTATTACTACAAATGATGATATTAAGAAAGGTTTGTTAAGTAATATTACGCTTATGGATTATGTAGCTAATCTGTGCGGTATTAATATAAACGAACCAGACTTAAAACGAACGTTATATTTATACTACTCGCAATATTTTAGGGATAAATATATGGATAAGATATACACTGACGTTGCGGGCGGATTAGACCAGTGGGCAACGAATAAAATGCTAAATCTATTTAATAAAAATTAATGCGTTCAATTACATAAAGCTAAAGCCAATAGACGGCTTTAGCTTTATAAATTGGCGGTGTTAAAATGACAACTAATAAAAAAAGAGAAATAAAAGCTTTAGAGTATGAAAACAAATATGGAGACATTCCAAAGGATTATCTCCAGAGATTAAATTGGTTATATGATAAATTAAAAATAACTGATAAGAAAGCCGATGAAATAATCGATAAACATGAAAGAATGCTTAATGAATTATACTATACTGAAATATTTATAGTACTTTATGAAATACCAGAAGGATCACCTAGACCTAGATTCAGACTTATAAATAGAAATAATCTAGCAAATGCAGCATTATCTAATCCTAGTTTTGTCCATGTGTATTCTATAAATGGTGCAGAAGATAATAGGTTTATGGATAGGCTTCTAACTGAACAAGATTTCGTTAATTTAAATTCTATAATATATACCCCGTGCGATATATTATATACTACATTTTTTAAAACTCCAAGTTATTATAATGCGGTAGAAACCTATTTAGCAGAAATAGGTATGGATCGACATTTGTATAAACCAGACTGGGACAATATAGGAAAGAAATATAGCGATATGTCCAATAGTAATATCTGGCTAGATGATGCTTTAGTTATAAAAGGAACTGTAGAGAAACATTATTCGGTTTTACCGAGAGTGGAAATACGACTACGGTATCTAAATATGTTATTTAATAGGCATCAATTCAAAACAATATCAAAACGATATGACGGAGAAGTTAAATATTTTAAATAGGAATAGGAGAAATTAAAATGAGACAACAAGATGAAATTATTACATTCGCAGGTGACGTAAGACAGAAATTATGTAAAAGCCAATTTTATAGTACTGATAAATTGGACACATTACTGGAGATCATTAGAAATGAAAAAGGCAATATCTCTAGCTATATCTCTAGCTATAGCATTGATTATGTTAACAAATCTATTCAAATTCAATTCCGTAAGGCATTCATGAAAAAGTTTGAAGGTGATAGATACAACTCAATTGTATTTTATGAAGCTATCGATGCAGCAATGAAAAAATTCTTTGATCGGTATAAGACTGATATTTATTCCCACATGAGCATGGAAGAAGTATTGAAATTCTATAGCCTTCCAGAGAACTTATTCTATTATATTTCTCGTATTGGCGAGAATACTGTAATCATTACATTATAAATATATCCCCGTAATACATTATGTATTACGGGGATATGCTAAGTTATATCTTTTGAGTTATATATTATATAGATGAGCAATAATAAAATTGCATCTTAAGGAGGAATATATAATGAAGAAGATCAATATTAATATCGAGATAACTGTAGAGAATAAGGATATAGACTTGGCATCTAATTTGGTAAGTCTTATGCCATTTAACAAAGAGATTTTACAACGTTTGGGGAGTTATAATATAAAGGCAGACGTTGTAAAATTTCAAGGTATACCTACCAATGAAATTGGATGTGATATGGAAGAGAAAAAAGATTGCACACATAGATGCGAAAATGGTAATATATCTCTTAAGCAAAATACAGATGGCTCACATACATGCGCCATTTGTGGGGAAACATTTAGTATATTAGAACCTGAGAAATTTAAGAGTGACGTTATTGCAGATATTTGCTTAAACTTAAATGATTTAGTTCAATCGATAATTGTTATGCATGGGAATACTATTAAAAAGGAAGACGCTAAAATGCTTCGTTCTATCATTGCATTTATCCCACAACTATCTAAATTGCGTGAAACGTCAATACTTGAATTTGATAAACTAACTGAAAGTGCAATTAGGAATTGTCCCGCGCCTTTTGGATTTAATCTGCTATCTGCTCTGATGAACCCGCAATATCCACCATTGGATATAACGAATAATATTAGGAGGTCAGAATAGAAATGAAAAAGACTTTAAGGGAACTACACAAATAATTATGATTGCCCTGATTGTAACACAGTATGGTCAGAAGATTGGGAATCTATGTGTGATAGCGAATGTCCTAAATGCGGATTAAAAAATATTAATCCATTAACCAGTATTAAGCATAAATAAAAAATAAATAAACCCCATACACATTATGTGTATGGGGTTTATTTTTTATCCTTTTAGATCAGTGATGGCTTGTTTAATGTAAGTAGAGTCTACGTTTACTACATTTAAAGTGTTAGCCATTTCAAGCACAGTATACATAACTCTTACATCATTGCATAAATGCTCTAGTTTTAGTTTACTACCGTCCACATACTCAGCTTTAAGAGCGTCTGTTTTCATAACAGCCTCCCCAACAGCAGTAACCATAGCCCCAAATACTTTAGTAGGTTTCTCATAAACCCTAGCAGCTAACCCCTTAGCTCTAGAAGTAAATTCTTCTTTCACTGCATCGCTAGAAGCTTTCTCTACTGACATTTTTGCGTTAAGGTATATATCCTTAATAGCAATTTTATTTTCAGTGTTTTGATCAATAAATTCTTGCATTGCATCTTCGACTCTATCTCTGATGAGATCTATAGTTTTATCTGGAACTAAGTCTTTTACATCATCCATGAATTTCTCAGCAATTTCTTTATCTAAGACATAACATGTATCGTCTTCAGGAGCGGCAATAGTTTTAGTCGCTACTGATTCCATTGCAAGCCTATGATACTTTTCAGTATACCTAGCAAACTCAGAAAGTATCATGCTTTTATTTTCAAATCTCGTTAAAAGTGCTGACGTGCCTTCTTCTTTAATAAGTTTGGAAATCATAGAACGACCAATTGATTGTTCATGCTGAGTGCACCTTTCAGCTTCCATGATCTTATCAAATACCACACAGAAACATTCTTTTAGAAGATGAGCAGATAGAGCTTCAGAGAACTTAGACATTCTCATTTTAGCATTAGCTACCTTTTCAACACCTTCATACATAAAGTCAGTTTCATTGCGGTTCTTTTTATTTTCCATAGTTTTTAAATGTTCATTATATGACTTAGCATTATATGGTGAAACTTCTGAATTCATTTGCTCTAACATTTCTTGAGCAAACTGTCCATGAGTCATTATCTTATCAACTGTAAACACTTATATCACTCCTTTCTTAGAATAATGATTGTGCCGCTGAATCCGGTAAAGAATCAACAATATCATCAATCTTCATTTTTTTATCTTCTGATTTCATAGATTTTGGTGTGTCTTTTTCCGCAGCAACATTATTTATACAAATTTTGTTTGATAATGTACGGAAAGCACCAGCTATAGAAGCTTGACGTTTGGCAACTTTATTTTTTTCATCTAATGTATCTATTTCATTCATACGAATAGCATTAGAGTTCATCTCAAGTAAATCTGCCTGAAGATCGAAGTATTGACTTATTCTTGTACGAGTTGAATAAAAAAAGAAAGTCATTTCGCGTAAGATTGGAAGGATGTTAAGTAGTATACCAGCAATGGCAATACCACCGGCAACAACACCAATTTCAATTCCAGTGAAATTCTTTACTCGTGCCTTGATAAGAGGCTCAAATGCGTTTTCTAACTGGTTCTGTTTGCAGGCTTCATTAAATCTGCCTAGATTAGAATAGATCAAAGAATCTTTTGTTCTGGCTAGCCCAGTTTTATCTAAAGAGATCTTAAATCCTTCATCACTAGGATTTTTAATGAATTCAATTGTAGCTGCGATCATATATGAAATACTATTAACTATGCCTAAAGCCATTTCACTATAAGTAACCATAATGATTTCAATATTAGCTGCGTACCCTCTTTTAAATAACTCTTTATGATTTACCAAATTAGATAACGCATTTTGGATAGTATCTATTGTATCGGTAGGTTGTTTATACTGCTCTAGTATAGCGGTAAGAGTATCAATACTAGAAGTGATTTTAGTATATGCTGGCAATTGAGTAATATCCCCTTTAGTATCAGGAATATCTCCAAAATCTATATCGTCTACTTTTTCAACAATCATTTCATATAGTTTTCCGGTTAAAGACAATAACACAGTATCTTGATCCTGCTCATTAATAGAGAGGACTGTACTTCTTGTTTTTTGGTCAGTTATGTCCATATGTTCATTTACTGCTGCTCTGAAATAACTTTTCAATTTGGTTTCCTCCTTATCTTGATTTAGCTAAAAGGTTAATTACCTTTTTATAGTTTCCGCTTTCTTCTCTCTCAAGGTGGGTAAACGAAATAATTTCATATTCGTTAGAGCCATCATCAAATAAGAAGTCGACCTTTTCCAATACTTGATCGTTAATAACAAACCCCATAAGGTTATATGCTTCCATTATATTACCAGCAACACCTGGACGGCTAACGTCAACGTTATACTCTTTTTTAAGAGTTTCCGCTTCTTCTTTAGCTAATATTAAAGTACTGATAGCACTAGCATCATTGGTTGTACCAGTGACTCTGCGTATTCTACTTTTAATGCCTCTACGTTCAAGTAATTTCCAAATCTTAGAGGAAGAGCCACGACCTGATGTAGATAGTGCATCTAATTTAGCACTATCAACAGCAAAAACAAAATCCTTCCAAAAAGAGATCTCTCTAGTAGTTGCTTTTAAGAGATTGAATAACCCATTCTTATCTTTATTTTTTATAACGATACGATTAATCATATCAGTTGAAGATACGTACTGTAGCTTAGCTTTAACACCAATAACTGCAGTAGTAGGGATAGATTGCCCTGCGTCATTAGATCTAATAAAATTAATGACCATCATTGATGGGACTAATTCATTAGCCTTCTTAATATCGGTTGAAAATACTTGATCTTTTGCAATCCCAACCGCAGTTTTTAATCTATCTTCTGGTGCAGTTGGAGTGGCTTCAACAATAATACCTTCTGCTCTGCTAGTGTCAACCTGATATTCATTTATGCTTCTTGGGTTTACACTTTCATCTAAGAATTTAGTTGTATTGTTTTTTAAGTCTTCCATAACCATATCATATTTTCCTTTGTTTATGATATCGATACCAGAGGATTCTTGAGTTGCCATCTTATCTACTATACCGATAAATTCGTCTACTGTTAAATCATCACCCATATCGATATTGTTATGGAACTGTTTTATATGTTCCATGGCATTTTTCTTGTCTGAAATGCAAATTGCAGAAAAGAGCATTTGTAACATAGCTACAGCTTTCCTTTCAATTGCTCGGCAGATCATTCTAGACGAGTCTATTGGTGTATTTTCTGTAGCTATAACAGGGAATACAAGAGTTAAATTAGAAGAACCTTTTGCTATGCTCCTGAAGCTAGTACCACTAAACATACCAGCCAATTCAGTTTCTGAAGAGATATCACTTATCACAGAAACTATGTCTCTAATTACAGTCTCGTGAATATGTGTTGCACTATTATCCATACCGATTATACCTCCTATGTATATTTTACTCATATGTCCAAAAAATAAAAAGGTTATACAAATTACAATGAGTGCAATTAAATACAGATTAGATCAATTAACTCTATCAACTATACAAATTAGCTGTTGTACGATAGAAGTTATTTTGTCGTCAGTCGTATTCGGAGCAACATTGATAATTATGTTAAAATGGTTGTGGATTACAGTCTTGTTATCTCTCTCAGTACATAATTCCAAAGATGATGTTAATTTACGATTCAATTGAACTTGAGATTCGCATAAGTCATCTTCCCTCATTTGTCTACTGATTTGTTGATTAATAACAGACTCGTAAGGATCTCCCCAATTCATCATATAATAATACCCCCAAATTTTTATTTTTTTACACTTTCGCATAAACTTCATCGTGTCATGGGGGAAATAATATATTAATTGATGCCTACACAATTACACAAACTGTAATGTGTAAACCTTTTTTATTTTGTTGTCACCTATATAATATATAAGTGTAATAAATTTTAGGCTAAAACTATATATGACAACATCAGATTAAACCAAAGGAACGGAGGGGATTTAACGTGGCAGATGAATTTCAAACAAAAACATCATCAGTTAATAATGAGGCATTTAATTCATTGCTGACAACATCTAGCGATGAATACAAAAAGTTTATAAGATCTAATGGAATATATACCAGAGGAGAACTAGACCGATTTAATGTATTCTATAGGTTTCCTAGATTAGACCCATATAGTATGGTATCTAGTACTAGAGAGTACGTATTCTTCACAAAACCAGATTTGCATATATTTAATAATGGTGATATATGCACACTTAATAAAGAATTAGCTAATGTGCCTTTCTTCTATGATTTAGCACGTAGAGGGTATAACAATACCGTCTTAAGAGATCTACAATATAGTGCAGATGGATCTACCCCATTTGTTAGAATATTGAGTAACCAGAAAACGTCTAATTTAGATCTATCTTCTATTAGTGTGGAGGACGTTGAGACAGCGTCTAATCTTTATGGAACAAAACTGTTCTATAGAAAAGCTTCAGATCATTCTGATGAAGAAGCAGAGTTCTCAATAGAATTTGAAGATACTAAGTATTTAGACGTGTATCTTTGGTTTAAAGCATTTGATGAGTATAGTAAGAAAAAATATATTGGTAAGGTTACACCTCCTAGTGAATTATATCGTAAAAAGAAAGTTTTACACGACCAAATGACTTTATATAAGTTTATAGTAGGAGAAGATGGAGAGACTATAATACATTGGGCTCAAATGTTTGGGTGCTATCCAAAAACAGTTCCGAGAGAAGCCTTTTCTGATTTATCTGCAGATGGACATCTCAAATTTACAGTACAATTTAAATGTACATTTCAGGATGATATGCATCCTAATACTATATCAGATTTCAATTACTTAGCTAGTATATCTAGTAATTCTGGTACTGAAATAAGCATATATGATCCATCTATTAATGCAATTAGTGGAGAAAATGTATTAGTGCCATTCATATCTTTAGATACTAGTAGTCTTAGTAAATATAAACAATATAAACTTAAATGGAAGGTGTGATATTTAAATGGCTGATTCAACTTCAACTACAACGTCTACTGATTTGTATCAGATAGCTACTTTTGTAGATAGTATAAAGGCTAAGTTTATAGATATACCAGAAGATACTCTTACCATGGGTATTTATGGGTATTTATCTGAAATTCATTCGAATATAATTGAGAATGCTACAATTATGGCATCCGAATATTCTAATGAAGCGATACCTACAAAAGCCAAATTTGAACGTAATGTAATATGCCATGCACTATCGCTTGGTATTAATAAAATACGTGCAATACCAGCAAATATGAATGTATTTATTTGTATACCAGAAACCAATCTATTATCCAATATGCAAGATGATAAATTTGTTCTTGATCGGGAGTTTGCTATTAAAATTGGTAAGTATGAGTATCATACTGATTTTAATATTATTATAGAGCGCAGTCTTCTTCCTAATGGAACTTATGTATACACTGCAATGTATGATATTAATGATCGTAATGAAATAACTGATATTGTGAATCCATATCTGCCAACTCTCGGTAATATTACTATGAGTGGCACTAATCTTATAATGATTAATACCGATATAAGACAGATCAACCATAGTACTATCTATAAGAAAATAATTGTAAATAATCCATTGGAAAATAAGATTATCAACTTTAGCTTTGACGATCAATTGGCGTATTTCAACGTTGAGGTTGCAGAGGGTGGAACTATTCACTATTTGAATTGTGTATATGATGGATTATACGATTATACTAGCGGTAAAGAATTTTGCAATTACATGTATATAGATTCCAAGACTATACGTATCAAGTTTAATAGAGATTCTTATCAACCCAGAGCAAATTGTGAAGTCACCATAAATGTTTATACTACTAACGGATCTGAATGTAATTTTTCGTATACTGACAATGTAATACAAGATCTCACATCAGATACCTACGCATATGATAATATATTTATAGTGACGAAACCTATATCCGATTCCGAATCTGGTACAGATAAGAAAACTATAGAAGAATTAAAAGAAGCTATTCCTAAGGAGGCTTTATCTAGAGGCGTAGTTACGACATATAGCGATATTAATAACTACTTTAACTCTATAAACTCAACAGATTGCCGCTTATACTTCTTAGAAAAGGTTCATAATCAAATAGAACGACTATACTATTCATATCTACTTCTTAAAACCGACGGTAATATAGTTCCTACAAATACTTTAGATATAGAGATCAGTAAATCCATGTATCAAAACATAAATGCTATCAACTATGTAATGCAGCCTGGCGCTATTATGTATTATAACGGAGATAAAACCGTTGGTATTCCTGGCGCAACACCGACTGAGATAGCTGCATATGATAAAAGTGGATTCCTATATATGAATCCATTCTTAACAGTGATAAATAAATCCCCATTCTTTGTATCATACTACTTAAATATCTTAGATTATACTAGAACATTAACGTTTGAGTATATAAATGCTAAGTCTCAATTGCAATTTGTTGCTACTGAGATAATATGCAAGAGACTATTCTATACAGATAGAGATACCTATAAATTAACTATCGAAACTACTCAAAATATTAATACCGATTTCGGTTTAATTAATACTGATGATAATGGGAATATAACAGAATGTAATATTAAGGTATTTGGTATTGTATATTTAGATGGTGAAGCTTATAGATATACTACTGCTACACTAATAGACTACAATGATAAAGACTTTACTTATACATTCCAAATAGAATTTGCGACTAAGGATATCATTGACAAAAATGATAAAATTGCTATAGAACACGGAATGAAAGATATAAACACAGACACTGAAACTATTGCATACTTACCCGCTAATATAGATATAAAATTATATATGCTTGGTAAATTTGATGAGGAATATGGAAGAGAAAAAGGTATAGATTCCATTATCCCTGGGTTGGATGGATATAGTTTATGCAATGTCTATGGCATTCTCAATTCTGGTCTAGACTTATACTATGATTATACTAATATCGTTACGTCGTATATTACTCTTAAGAAGAATGCAGATGCAACGTACGATTACTTTATAAAAAAGATGCCTCTAGTTAGATACACATATTTGAATACGGAAGATAGAATGAAAGCTTTTATCAAAGCTGTAGATTATAGGCGTATTTGGATAGAATCATGTTTAGTGCTATTACAAGATTCGTTTGGGGTTGACTTTAAGTTCTTTAACACATATGGACCATCTTTGCTATACAATATAGACAATGAATCTTTACTTAATAAAGTAAATATGTCTCTCAGATTTGAAGTTAAATTTGTTATGGCACAAGACAGCTATATTCTGGATGACATCGATTCAGATATTAAAGACTACTTAGAAGATATTAATACTATAACAGATTTGCATATGCCAAATCTTATTACCTATATTACCACAAAATATAGATTGCAGGTGGTATATTTTAAGTTTATAGACCTGAATGGGTACGGCCCAATCAAACAAAGCATATATAAACAAGATATTGATTCGTTTGTCGAATCTAGTACAGTGCCTGAATTTCTGAATGTAAATACTCTAACAAACAACGAACCAGATATAACCTACGATATAGTATCTTGATCTTATACTTTTTATTGCATAAGAATAAATGGCATAAATGAAGATATAAACATATTAATAAATCTATGGAGATAATTATCCATATATTAAAGTATGAGTATTATTTAAGGAGGAATATATAATGAGTTTTTTCGATGATAACGAAATCGGTAGCCTCGGTACAGTACATGTAGAAGCTGCTGAGGGATACAGTGGAACCATTGGTGCTCAATTAGCAATGGTTGAAGGTTTTCAAAATGACATGGCTATGTTCACAGCTGCTCTAAAAACAGATATTAGAGAAAACCGTATGGTGCGTGAAGGTGCCGGAGAATCAGAAATTCTTGCAGTTCAAGAAGGTGCTTTAGGTAGCTTCTGGGAAAAAATTAAAGCATTTATCAGAAAAATTATCGCTAAAATTAAAGGTATTTTTACTGGATTTATTGCTAAATTTGAAGCTTGGATGAACAAAGACGGTCGCGCTTTCTATAACAAGTATAAGAAAGAAATCTTCTCCGGTAAAGATCTAACCGGCTTGAAAGTATCATACTCAAAACCAACTGGTGTTAGTAACATCAATATCGATGTGGCTAAAGTTGCGCTTAAAGGTGCATTAAATTCAACCGAGGTTGACACTTCAGATTTAGTAGAACAATATCTTGGCGTTATGTCAACTCCATCAGTTAAAGCTTCTGCTAAAGAATTCCGTAAAGAGTTTCATGAAAAATGCTTTGATGATTTAGAGCAAGGTCATGAAGTTAACGGCAGTTCCATTGCTAGTTATGTATCTTTCATTTCTGGCAAAGATGATCCTATTGAAAAAGTTAGAAAGATGGCTACAGCTCAAGAAAAAGCATTAGGCGTATGCTTAAAACAAGTTGAAAAATTCCAGAAACAGACTACAGATTATGCAGTCGATTCTAGTAAGAATGATGCCAATGATGTTGGTACTCGTATGAGCGGGACCAGAGCTGACGGATCAACTCCTACTGGTAATGGTAAACTTACTGGTGATGCAGGCGCTCATCAAAAGACTGCAACTAGTATGCAGAAACAGGTTTCTGCTATGCAAGAAGCTCTCGGTATTGCAAACAGTGCTGCATTGACTGAAATTAAATTTGCAGTTGCCCAGTCACGCCGTATCGCTGCAGCTATTGTTGCGTTCAACCCTAAGAAACATGAAGATACTTCATTGATCGAAGTTGAACAGGAAGCAGCTGAATACGAAGTTCTCTCTGCTCTAGAAGCAGTAAACTAATATAAAAAGAGGAGGAAAACATAATGGCTTTTTTTGAAGAGGGATCAAGCACAACTGCATTGGCAGTTGAATCCGTTCCAACATATATTTCAAATTATCATGAAGCTGCACTTTCCGCTGTAGCAGAAAGCGAAAGCAATTATAATAGTCTTATGCAAGCTATTGGTTTGCATGAAAACAAAATGATTCGTGAATCCGGTGAATGTGTTTATAATGAAGGTGCTATGGGCAACTTCTGGGAAAAAGTGAAGAAATTCTTCGTGAGTATCATCGCTAAAATTAAAGGTATTTTCCATAGCTTTATGAGCCGGTTCGATGCTCAATTCAAAGGCGGCAAATCTTTCTTCGATAAATACAAGAAAGAAATAGCTGAAAAACTCAGTAAAGTTGATAAAGATAAACTCAAGTTTACTGGATACAAGTTTACTCACCATGACGTTTCAAATTCTAAACTTGTGACTGATACATTACCAAAAGTTAATATTACTGATGCTGAAGCTGAAGCTTTGGTCGCCGGTAGAGATAAAGCTGATGAGGCAATGGAAACTGCTCGTGGTGTATTAATTGGCGGTGGATCTTTTACCGCAAGCGAATTCAGTAAAGAGCTATTCCAATATTTCCGTAATGGCGAAAGTGCCAAATCTGAAGTTGATGGTATTGATTTAGCATATTTCGCTAAAGTTCTTGGAAGTGATAAACTTTCCAAAACTATTACCGATAGCTATAAAGCGTTAGAGAAAAGTATTGAAGCTGCTATCAAAGCTTGTGATGCAGCTAGCAAAACTTCAATCGACACTCAAACAGGTTCTGGTACTGAAGGTGAAAAATCTTCAGCTTCAAAGAAAACTGCAGCATATCCTATTATCGTAAGCCAGCTTAAAGGCATGATTGCCATTAAACAAACTTATGTTGGTGCTCAAATGCAAGCAATCTCTAATGAAGTTAGCCAAGCTAAAGGATTTGCCGCTCAGGTAATCCGCGCTTCTGTTAAAGAATCAGGAAGCTGGACAACTAATTATGATGAAAACGCTTCAGATGATTTCTTAGGCGCTGTCAACTTCAAGTAATCTATATAACGCAGGGAATACCAAATGGTATTCCCTGTTTTATTATATAAGGAGGAAAGTTAAATGAGTAAACTGTTTAGTCCATTATCACTATTAGATGAGCATACTTCTATTATGCCAGTTGGAAGTACAGATTCGTACAATGATGATTCTTTCTTTATTGAAACATTGAACTTCTTAACTGAACAAACTAAAAGCTTTACATTATTAAATGCTGGATTGTATAATAATATTAATGAATCTTGCAACGACCCTATTGTAGTAAGAGAATCATTCTCTGAATTCTTCGATGGGATTAAAGCTTTTATTGGTAAGATCATTACATTTATTAAAAAACTTCTTGCTAAGTTTTGGGTAAGGATCAATTCTCTTTTTATGCGAGACAAGTATATTGAACAGCATAAAGAGGAATTAAGTAAATTCACATCTACTCATGAATTTGATATTTCTGGATTCAATTACAAATTTGTAGAAGGTGTTCCTGCTTTAGAAATATTACAGACTTTTAGTGATTCTATTGCAGATTTTAAGATTGATAAAACAGATAGTGCTAAATCTGCAAAAGATCTACAAGCTTCATATAATACATTTTTAGATAAGAAGAATTCAAATTCTTATTTAGATACAACTAGAAAACGATGTATTGGAGCTAAGTCAAATATTGATGAGTCCGACTTTAAAGATGAACTCTTTAAAGTATTTAGAGATGGTGATTCATCTAAAGTTAAAATCACAGTAACTACTGCTATTGTTAATGAAGCATTAGCATTTTTTACTGGGTATGATAAGATGAAAACTTCGACACAGCGTCATGCTGATAATGTTGAAAAGCTTTATAATGGCATTAAGAAAAATCTCGATACTGTTACAAAAGAAACTGTTGATGGAAAAGAACAAGTTAGTATCGAAGATATTGTCGATGGTGATACTTCATCAAATAAAATTGCGATTTATGACTTATTCATGAAAGCAAAGTCTCAAGAGATTCAAGAAATTTCTAATATGCATCTTATTGCTTTCTCTGCTAAACTGGATGCTCTTAAAGATTGCTTTACACAAGATAAGCAAATTATGTATGGGGCATTCAAGAAACTTCTTGCTAAGAATGAAGAAGTAGATCTTTCTAATATACCAGATGAGTATGTATCAGATATGGATGATGATATATTAGACGATGATATATTAAATGGGGAGGGGGATTTGATATGACATATACTGAAGATGCTAGATACTTTCAGTTTATGGTAGAATCAGCTATTGAAACTGAAAAGATTAATGGTTTTGTAAAAAGTATTGTCGGTGTATCCGAGTCTGCCTCCCCTAAAAAGCTTTGGACGGTTCATGAAGATGTGGGAGATAAAATCAGAGCGCTATGGGATAAATTCATTGCATTCTTAAACCGTGTATGGGCTAAGTTTGTTGAATTTACCCAGAAAATAGTCAACTCAGATAAAGGATATCTTGAGCAGTATAAGGATATTATTCTTAATAAGAAACCAGAAGATGTTGATCTTGAAATGCGCGATTATGCTGCAGGTATACATCGAATGACTTCAGTATCAGTTCCACCATTCAATACAGTAAAAGATACTATTCCTGTGGATGAAGCTGATATTACATTTAAGAGCAAATTGATTCCTGACTACAAAGATGCAACAAAAGATTTCGCTGGATTTGCGGTAGCATATTTCCAAGGTGGAGAAGATAAGAAGTCTACTAATCTTACCAATCTGAACATGACCGATCTGTATAATTTCTGCCATGATTTTGATAAGATTAAAGTAACAATTGAAAAAGATAAGAATACACTCAGTAAAACGTTTAATGATGCTCAAGCGATTATCCAGAAATCTAAAAGCGATGCTCAGAACCCACCAGTTAAACCAGAAGTTAAACCGAATGTAACTGATACCACAACTACACCAAAACCTATGCTAGGCCCTGATGGAAAACCTGTAAATCAACAACAAATAACTACACCAAAACCTATATTAGGCCCTGATGGAAAACCTATACATGCATCATACTCTTTAGATAATTATATTGGTTCTTACTTCTCTGAAGTAGATGCGGCTGGAGGAGGAAATATGACTATTGGGACTAAATCCGATCCTAATGCAGCTGCCAATACAACAGCAACAACTGGCGGTACAAAAGCATCTAGCAATATGGCATCTGTTCAAACTTCTACAGAACCAGCTGTAGTTCCAACCGCAACCGAAGATCTTGATGTTCTTACTAAAAAGATTGGATCTTATAATGGTGCGGCAAGTGCAGTTGTTACTGCTAAGATGACATCATCTCATGTAATTTATAAAGATTATATGAAACTCATTAAATTGCATGTAGGTGCGCATGTGGGCAAGGACGGAGATACTCAGGTTGCTCAAACTGGAACTGACCATAGAATCGCTCTTAAATTAGACGATCCTGCTGGAATATTGAAGACTATTGCGCAGATAGAAGATCCTAAAACTGATGCTAATACAAAGAGCAAATTAACTTCAGAGCTTAACACTAAAGTTATTGCGGCAAATCCTAATTTTCCAGGCGGAATAGACGCTATTAAAGCTGCTGCAACCGCTACCACTCCTAAAGCATAAACACATTATACCCCAGTATACGCTTTGTATACTGGGGTATAATGTGTCATTTGGTCGCGTTTTTAATAGTATTGATAATATCAGTAGCATTGCTAATTATTTGGCTAGCCGTTGGAATTGTATTAAGTTTATCGATTATAATTTTCTTCCCCAATTCAGCAGCTTTAGTCGCCCCTATATTATCATCTGCAAGTTTATCAAACTCAAGCATTGTATTTAGAAGAAACTTAGTATCTTCTCTAAGAAAGATTTCTACTTTTCTATTCAATAAGAATCTACCATCTTTATTAGAATGAGCATCATAGTTTTTTACAACATATTCTTTATTAATGGTAAATACTGAAGTATCTAAATCGTTCTTATTTAGAGTAAGTTTATTAGATTTATTCTCCATATTAGCTTTAATATTTTTTATTTTATTTGAATTATCATTGTTTATTCTTATTACTCTAGTTCCACCATCATTAATCGTAGAAGTACCATTAAAATTCAACCCTACATTAAATTTACTTACACCAACTTTACCTATCTGCGATATATCTTTAACCGAATTTATATCTTTAGATATGTCAGCCAATGAGCTTAGACTAATACCTTTAGTCTTTAATGAGTTTAAAATACTAGTGCTATCATTTATTATACTGCTTAGAGTACTAGACTCTGTATTAGTATCTTGAATATCCGTTGTAAGATTCGTAAATTGCCGTTTAAGATTTACAGTAAGACCATCAAATTTATTAATGTATGGGCTAATATTAGCGTAGACCGAACCCATTTCTACTGGGAATGCTTTATACGCATTAAGGTGAGTAGTTACATTTGCCACCTCAGATACTGTGCTAGCTAGATTAGTTTGAAGTGAAGTTACAGTCTCAGTTAATTCAGGAACTCCAACTGCCGTTAGATCTGCTATTATGTTTTGCGTTGACGTTATCAACGCAGTCCCATTATCTATATGAGGAAGTAGTGTGGTTGTAGTAAAAAGTTGGTTAGCAATATTTGCTACTTTAGTTGCGGTTGCAGTACTTTTTATCTGTGCAGTATTATCTGTAATATTTATAGCGGTAATAGCATTGAGTAGACTTGGAACTACAGTTGTTGTTTTCCCCATACAATTCATCATACTATTTGAAGATTCAGCAAAACTCGTATTAAGATTATTAAACTTAGTCGTATTAGTAATCAAACTCTGTTTATCTATATTTAGTTTAGCTATCACTGTACCCTTTTCAAGAGCAGACATTGTTTTTATTGGAGTTGGTGTTGGTTCTCCTTCTACTGGTGTTGGCTGTTCTTCTGGTATGGCTTGTATTATTTCTATAGCTTGGGATACTAAAGCTACGCTGCCATCGGTATCTTTAGATACATTACTTGTGCTTGCATTAATTTGTATTTTAGAATTGTTTATAGCACTTGGTATAGTTTTTAGCACATTCAGCTTTCCAGTTATAGAGTTGAGTATATTAGTTCGTATTTTTTCTACAGATGCCATTGCCTTTTGAATATCACCTAAAGCAATAAGAGAATTTTCTTTACTAGGATTTATGATAGAGCTGATATTATTAACAGTTTTGCAAGTATCATTGTCTATTGTATAATGAGTATCTAATACATTCACATCAACTCTATAACATTTATTAGTATCGTCTTCTTCCATTCCTAATATATTAGCATCGTCATCTATTATAGAATGGATGCTAAGTATAATCGTATTATACTTTTCACTAGCTTTTTGTACAGCTTTACCTGAACTGCTTATAAGATAGGTACATCCTGGCTCTATAAAGAACCTATATGGTGTGTCATAGAATACTTTAATTGAATTGAAGAAATTTATTGTTTTGAATAGAGAATCTTGAGGTGGCACTACTAGTTGTGATATATTATCGTTATACGTAAAGTTCTCTATAAGAAGAGGAACCTTTGTTAAATATGATGCAACTGCATTTATCATCGTGGTATCTTTGATAGTAGTGTTATTTGTTTGCTTATTATTGTCGATACACTCTTTATACATAAGACCTATCTGAACCTGCTTATATATGTCTTCTTTCTTAGCTGTATCATCACTGGTTGTAGCATAATCAATCTCTTTATTGTAGTTAATATCGCCAGATATGAAATAGGAGCATTCTCCTTTGTAACTGGTCAGTATCTTAGTTTCAGTTGCATCATCGGTTAAAATCTTATATATATTAGTGATTATGGTAGCGGTTTTAGCATTAGTTATAATCTCATCATAAAAGCTTTTATCGATATTCAATACGGCATACATCATTGCGATATGTGCATTTTCATAATCACTATCTATAAAAAAATGCTTTATATTCTCTGGTTTTATTGCTAGATTAGTTTTTTCATTTATATAGTTCATTTCAATATAATATTTGTATTGAGCCAAAATTATCTCCTCCTTACAAAAAATAAAAGGTAATAGGTTGCCCTATTACCTAATATGTTTGATCCTGTACTTCACAGTAGATTTCTTCAAATATTCTATAGCTTTATCTTCTATACTTTCTATAGTATCTAAAGAAAAATACCCTAGTCTCTTTTCAAGAATTTCATAATTTTCTTTTATATAAGTTGAAGCATCCAGATCAGCTGAAGCTTCTATGAAATATCGATATTTCATATCATCACCATATCGTACAGAATTTATAATTTGAAGCGAATGCGATAATTCATGAGCTATTACGAAGATGATATAAGCTTTTATATCATCTTCTGAATCGTTAACTTTAGCTAACAATATCTTATCTATGAATATCATAATTGTGCATCGAAAACATAAACCATGCATATTTGCATTACCTTTATGAATTTTTAGTCTAATATATTTAAGTTTCTTATAATTTCCACTCTTTACAATAAACTTGAATGCAGTTTTAGTAAATTCTTCATAGTCCATGTATAGTATCTCCTTTAGATTATAATCTTTCTAAATCCAGTGGAACTGTTTTAAAATATTTATCATTTATATCCTTTACAGTAGCTGGATCTCTGAATCGTTGTAAGTAAGATTGTTCTTTAGACTCAGGCAATAGTTCATATAGCTTATGCTGATACAAAAGATCTATAGCTTTGAATCTATTAACAAACTCTTCATATGAAAGAGCTCTCTTAACTTTTGTTGAAGCTAGATATGTTGTTATATAGCTATACATAGCATCAATGTCACCTAAACATGTATCTGGTATGCTTTGAATAATATTCATAGCTTTCCTGATATCGAATATACTTTTTATATTACGTTTAGGTAATCCACTTAATACCATAAGCAAACTAATAGCTTTAGTATTAAGTACTTCATTTACAACTGCTCCTTTTGTCTCGTATATAAAAGCATTCATTGCATTAACCATGTTGTATGAGTAAGAAGTATCCATTTTAGTGGTTGTCTTCTTTCTAAACACAACAGTATTTGGTGTAGTTGCAGGTAGTTGGTATGCATACTGAGATGATGATATAACTATATTAGGCTTATCGGTAAACGTTTTAGTTATAAGATCATGTATCATAACAGCAGGTTCTACAGTGCCGATCTTCAGATATATATCTGGTAAATATGGGCATAGGGTTTTTAGAATATCTAAATTATAATAGACTGCTTCCATAATCTTTTCATTTGATTGCATTCTCAGTCTATAATGGCTGTTATATTCCGCGCAAAACTTTGTGTTGTTACTAGACATATTGCGTGTAAATACTAGAATAATATTAGATTGTACCCCATGTCTAGTTCTGAAGTACGCTCTCATATGGGCGCAATAGTTTATAATCGTAGAGCTGATGACATTATAATCTTGAATCTTAAGATATCTAAATGCTGGTAAAAGCATTTGATTAAGATCTATAAAGATATTAACTTCTTCCGCATTAGAGTTTGCAAACTCTAGTGCAACCATATTCTTTAATGATTCATACTTTATAAATTGGCCGTATAATACATATTCTATTGGAGTATTATCATCGTAAATCATTAAAATCATGCTCCCATGCAGCTTTCTTTAATCTGCCCAAACAGTCTGGGCACAATCCTGAAAATACCCATGATGGTGGAGAGGTTATAGTGGCACCACACCATCGACAAGTAACAGGAAGAGCCTCTACTGCATGTATTCTTTCAATACATTTTGAGCAAATATGCATCTTCATATCGTTTGGTCTTATACAATCTATAGTTTTACATATTACACATTCAAAGTACCATAGCATTGTAAGTGGCGGTAGGGTGTGTTGAATAATGCACACTTCAAAGATACAATACCCATCGGTGTCTTTAAACTTGCAATTTGTATCATAGGTGCATATTTCAAACTGCTCAAATGGCCCTTCTGCTATTCCACCTTGAACTTCATTTTCGATTGCCATTTAAATCACCCCAGCATTTCTTTAGGATCGTAGTAAACCGCTTCACCTTCAACGGCATCTTGTTCCTTAATTTCTTTTACCTTTTTCTTACCAATTACACTAGAAAGAGCATCTTCAAATCCATCTCTGGCTTTTAGTTCTGTTAAAATCTTTTCAGTATCGCCAAACCCCTTCTTAATAAAGGTATGCACTAGATTATGTGGGCCTTCTTCTGTTAGGAAAGTGACTCCCTTAGAAGGTGTTTCTTTATTTATATCAACAAACCATTTTCTTAATTCAAGTTTCTCTGCACCTTTACCCCATGCTAGTTTTCTAAATAGGATAACGGTATTACCTTTTTCATCAATAACTTCATCAACCTCGTCATTAACATGATATTCAAAAATAGCAGCCATTTCTTATACCCCCTAATAAAATGATTTAGTGCCCGGGAAGGGTCCTTTTTCTATTCTCTCGTCCCATTTAAAATAATGATATACTTTAGTAAACGCATCAAAATAATCTTTTGATATCGAAGTAGACAGTTCAGAAATCTCATTATCTGTAGGTTCTTTTCCCTCTTTAAATTTAAAATTTGATAAAATATGTTTTGTATATTCTATCAAATCTACTATATTTGGGGTATCTTTATCTGCATCTCCGCAATCCATTTTGTATTACCTCCAAATAAAAAATAATAATAATATATACAGGAGTAGATTTCTCTACTCCTGTATATGTATGTTAGCGAATGATATTCAGTGTGTTCTGGAGAGGGCTGAAACCGCTCTCTTCATAGGTTGTACGAACACTAGCTTCATCAACCTGAAGAACATTTACTAGCCATTTTGTGGCTACAATATTGCCGCCTGGTAATTTGATTGCATCCAATGGTTTCAATACTGAAAGCTCATAGATGTAATCAGACCCATCTGCAGCTTTACCGCCATAGACTTTGCGTAAGAATTTATGCAAGTCAAATTGCACTTTTACATAGATTTTATTACGACCGTTGTATGCAGATTCGCAATCTTCTGCAGCGGCGCGACCCCAATCAATAATCTTCTTTTCACGATTAGTGATAAGGTGAGATGGAACGAATTCACCAAATGCTTCTTTACCTTCTTGAGTTACTTCGTATTGAGTGGCAACCGCATTTCTGCGATTGAATCGTTCAATAACACTAGCAGCATTTTTCACTTTACCATTAGTACCATAAATATTATCGCGACGATCAATTACTTGAATTTGACCTTCACGAAGTGGCACATGTGGATTCTCACAAAAGAACAATTCGCATACGACATTTGCCCCAAGCACTTGAATACGGGAACCATCAAAATCTGGACTTACACCGCGCATGATTTTATTAATCATAGCACACAATTTAGTTGAAGTGACAAGTTTTGATTTGAAGGTGCCTTCCATTTCAATTGACTTGATTTGGATGCGAGCAGGAATTCTTTTTTCGCCTTTTTCATTAACCTTTTCTTCCACTGCTTCCTGCTGTGGTTGTGCATTTCCTCTGGATCGGTTGTTTCTGTCTTCAAAGTTCATTCTAATTACCCCTTTAATTTTTATTGCTGTTACCCACATATGTAGTTACCAGCTTATTAATTCATCTCTATAATATATAATCAATTATATTTTTATAGAGTTAAATTTCTCAAGTTCTTCTTCACTCAAATGTTCTTGTTTTATAAAACTACCACGCAAAAAGCTTACAAAATAAAGTTTATTTTCAGAATCTCGGATAAGCATATAATCAGACTTAAGTTGACTGAAATCAATATCGGGCCCATATTCGACTACATGCACCTTATCCATTAGATATGAAATGTCTTCTTCAAGGTAAGTTAGTTGCTCAAGATTGAGTGAACAATTTTCTATTTTATCATTTAGTTTAGTGATTTTTAAACCTTTATTTACCTCTTCCCAAAATAAGTTTTCCTCTAATAATTCTTTAACAGAACTGCATAATCCTTTATATGCATCCCCTAATATAGAGCGCTGTTCTGCAAGAATCTTATCTCCTTGTCTAATAAGCTTTTCTGCAAGCTTAAGTATAACCTCTGGCATATCTTCAAAATATCCATGAACTGAAACGGTTTTAACTAATTGGTTGCATATAAGAGTAGATTTGAAATTCACATCAGCTGGGCATGAATCTTGTGATACGCAACAGCCTAGAACCGTATCAGTTGTCACCATATGAGAATACATATTGTGCATCATTTGGCGACATACGACGTATGGCTCATTCTTATCTTTCTTTCTACTCATTGTTACTATTATATCACGAAGCTGTACATTATCTTCAGCATTGACTACAATGCTGAATGTATATATAGCATCTGATCTAAGTAAACCATATTCGTGCAATTCATCTGCCGTTTTAATATATTTGAGACTAGTATCGTTATCTTTGATTACAACGTACATTTTCTCACTTTTAACTCTAATCACCCTAATTACTTCTAAACTTCCATCTTCTTTATATTTATAGAACTTCGCTCCTATAAATATATTAGTTTTATTACTCATTATAAAACCCCCTATTCTCTTTTATCTTATTGTAACAAATGTATTAGAAATTGAAAAGAGCACATTATAGTGCTCTATGCCGCCGCTATTTTAAATTCATATGTAGTTTGTTGTTCTTCTAGATTTTTGTCTAATGTTATAAGATATATATTCCCATTATCTGCAATAACAATAATACTTCTATTTGCATACACATGATAAAAATCACCGCGTGTACGGAAATCTATAATACATCCACATATTTCTCTTATTTTATCACTTGATTTGTTAGCTTCCACCTTTTGCGGTATACGCATACCACCAATTCTATCGTATGGAATATTAGTAAAAAATGTTTCCGGCGCGTTGTATATATTGGATACCTTACCAAAATAAATATTAAACACTTTTTCTTTAAATGCTTCGTTTAAAATGTTGATAACCTCTTCGATATTATTGTCTGTCACATTAATACTCTTCAATATTATCACCCTCCTAATATATTATCATTGATATAATATATAATCAAAAAATAAAGTAGGATAGCATAATACTATCCTACATATATTATTTGGTAGCACCAATAAGTCTTTTGAATAAATCGATAGTGTAAATTAGTGTAGATCTTCTTATTTTAATCTCGCTATTATCAAATGGACTTTCTTTATATACCTTAAGCATATCGAAGTCTTTATCTAACTTCTGTACTTTAGTCATATATCCATTAAGATCATTCAATATCTTAGCTCTAGCTTTATGGTATTCTTTAATCTTATCCTTATCAGATTTATCATCATGGATCTTTTCTTCCAAAACAATATTCATATACCATAACTTACATAAACAATACTTCATAGCTTCTGCATTTTTAGCCTTATCGTATTGAACTAATGCCATATGACATCTAGAATACTCTCCCTCGAAGTCTAAGTCTTTACCTTTAGATATAAGAAGATCACCATCATCTGTAAACTGTACTGGGAATTCTTTAGCTTCTTTGATTGCAGATATGGTAAGGAATGGTCTTAGCACTTCAGATTCTACATTAATAACTGTGCTAGCTATTCTATTCATAAACGCAATTATTCTATCTGGATTATACTTTGCTGGTGCACCAGTGTATATTTTATACATATCACCTTTGTATTTTTTAAGACTTTTATTAAGTTGACCTGGAGATATCATGTTAGAATTACGATGAGTAATATCCAAGTCTATTAATTTAAGCATACCATCTACAAATTGAGAGCAAACTTGTTTAGAGCTATCAATATAATTTATTTTAAATGGTATAGTAATTAGATTGATAAACGAATACCCTAATTTCTTTTTATTTCTAGAGTATTCATGTATCCTAGATTGCAATATTTCATATTTATCTGCATCTATGAAAGTGCAAAATACCTGAATAGCTTTAACTTCTCCAGATTTTATATAGTCCTTCATATATTCGGCTGAGAAACCACCACGCTTAGCATCGAAACTATACATAGTTTTTAAAGAAGGTGTAAATGATATAGCAACGTGGCTGTACACACTTTTAGTCATAGTTCTTACTAATTTATTGAATATAGTTTTAGAGTTAAAGAATACAATGTAGACTGGGCGAACAGCAACCTGTCTAAGAGCTCCAAGATAATCTTCATTAGCTTCTTCTTTAAATAAAGATATGCTTTCCTCCACATCAATAATTCTATATCGAGAATATTGTTCTTTGAGTATAGAATTTATACGGTTATCTGCATATATTCTATTACTTTCATTGAACTCTATTTCTGGATTCCATCCAAGATCAAGAATAGATTGCTTTCTATTATTAATAGCAAAGGTATCTCCAGATTCCTTTATATCTTTATAATTAGAGTATAGCTTTCGTACAGTTTCAGCCCATGTAGATTGGCTAGTATAGTCTTCGTCATTAAACCCATTAAACTTATTCTTATATTCTTGGAACCATTGTTTGGTTGTAATAGATCCAATAAGAAGATTATCAGGGTCGCCGCTATATATACCAGTATCTATATCAGATATACCTAGCTTTTCCATTTCATACGGAGAATAGAATGGGGTAATAGATAGAGCCATCATATTATCCATATCTATTTTATCACTAATATTCTTTACTGCACTTTCAAATATAATATTAGTTGCTATCCCTAAAGTAGATTCTTGTATTTTCATACAAGTTTCCGCAGCCCCAATAGTATCTATCTTTGATGCGTATAATCTTAATGCTTCTTCTTTAACTGGGCTATAGAGTAAAGTAGGTTCCACATCATCTATATCCTGTTTAAGAAATTCACTTTTTTGCATTGAATAATGTTGGGTATTATCCATTTTAAATAGATCATTGGATGCATCATTTACTTCGAATCTACGGTCAATTGGGATTCTATTATATGCATCCCATTGATCCTCTAAGTCTTCTAAAGACGTTGCTTTGGTAATAATTTTATTAATATTATTCTTGTTCCATTCATCTGCTTGAGAATATGCAGATTCTTTTACAGGAACATACAAATTATCATACAATTCATCCTCAATATCGCTCTTAAGAAATTCTGATAGCATATCTTCGTATCTAGCAGTGTTACTAAGACCAAACAGATCTATAGACTTCCAATCGCTTTCCCGTCTATCCCCTATTTGCATATCGGTAAATGATCCCCAGTCTTCTTTTAACTTTTTCTCTGTTTCATACTTACTGTATAAAAGGATCTTATTATGCGCCACACGCCAATCAGCTATCTCTCTATCATCTAAACAAACATGTTTGACAACCTCGTAGTCTAATCCTAACATTTTATCACCTCAATCTGAATATCGCATATCCTTTTAAAATATGCAGTTCTTTCACGAGTTACTGCGTTCTCAGCAAAGTATCCATTCATATTCTCAAATACGTTTATACTCCTATTATTCCCTAGAAGCTTAGACGCTTCTTTTATAGCAGCTTTACTCATTAGTGGAAGTCTTATTACTTCTTCTCCCATTATCTTCTTATATTGGTCTACGATAGTTTGAGCAACGGAACTATATTCTGAAAATATTTTAGCGGCTGATACTTCGGTAAAGCAGTCATCGCAAATAACTTGATCGTCAGATAATAATCTCTTTCCGGTTAATGCTTCATACAGATATTCTCTATATGCTCTTTTGTTTACTGAGCTTATGATATTTGCATAACCAAGCGCATTCTCGCCTACGTACTTAAATATTCTAAGCTTTCTTCCTTGTAAAAAAGAAGATTCTTTTACAGTAAGATTCCCTCGTTTGTCAACAAGTAATATCCTATCAGTAATAATATCATTATGGATTGCATAACCTTCAACGTTATCATCTCCAAAGGTACTCTTAGGTCCATACTGCGTCATGTATATACCTTGACCAGCACCTGGCATACCACCAGGACCAGCGCATCCCATGAATTCTTGTATATTCTTTTTAGTAGACATAGTTATCATAGTATCGCTACTTTTAATAATCTTGAATCCCATTTGTTTATATACTTTTATTGCTACTTCGTTATTTTTATTTACAGTAAGAGAAGTAGCATGTAGTGCATTCATTGCATACGATACCAACTGGGATGATAATCCATACCCTTGATAATCCTTAGATATTTCTAAAGCTTGCACCATTCCAGTATCAATATTTACGTTTACATAACAAACTGGTTTGTCTTTATCTAAGAATATAGTTCCTTTGTATTCTCTAGTGGTTCTTATATGAGATAGAGATTTCATATTCGATTTATATCTCTGAATCTCGGTATAATTAATAGAAACTTTTTTGAATGAAGATAAAGATTTATTTCCTTTTTGTGTATGATCTTTATCTAATTTACTTTCTACAGACATTTCTTCTAGAAATTCCATACCTTCATTTATTTTATTATAATGATATATAGCAAATTCTCCATATTTATATTTATCTGTGTCTAAATGTAGTTTTATTTCAAAATCTTTAAATTTGCTAATCTTTTGCCATTCAATATTTATCTCATTAAGAAACTTTTTTATCTTCGACACAATATTTCTACGATCTTCTTCTTTAGATATACTTTTTAGATCCACTGCAAATAATAAACAAGTTTTAGATTCTTCATATACATAATAAGTTAATTGGTTATTATTTTGATCGTATGGAAATACTCTCATATATTTTTTAAACCCATATGCATCTGCAGAGTTATATATTGCTTCTTTAGCTTTGGTATAAGACTCTAACCTAATATTATAATTCTTAGGCTTAGATCCTATAAGTTTATCTTTAATCATTTTATAATTTATACCCTCTTGTAAAGCTTCTACCTCTTCGTTGATATTGATAATAACTTTCTTATTATCTTCACTATCATCAATCATTTGAGCTTTAAGCTCGGCAATACTGAATAACAGTTGAGAGAAATCATTATCAGTCAATCTCAAATAATTAAACGTCCCAATTTCAGATATGAGTTTCTCTTTAGCAACTTGCTTTTCTCTGTAACTAGTCATAGTACGATTATTTGGCGAATTACCACCATCTTTAACTTCGATGACTAGATTGAAAGGAATAATCAGCATATCGGTAATCCACTGATGTTTATCCCCGTTATATTCATACTCAAATATCGGGCCTGGACACATTATCTCACTGGAGCTAAATCCTAGCACTTTATCTATGAATTCAAGCGCACGATGTTCGTAACTGCCAGTATATACATGATATCCACCATCAGTAAACTTATACTTACCAGAGATGCCTCTATTTGCTAACATACGCTTTTGTATTTCAGGGTCATTTAATAGAGTAGTCTTACCGTGTACTTTAATCATATTCTTTTTATATGCGTCTCTTAACGCGTCTGCGCATTGTGTACGTCCACATAACCTACCGTATTTTCCATTATTTTCCTGCCATTCAGTAGCTCTTTTACAAACAACACATATTCCATGATCACGTTTGTTTACCAGATTAAATACAAGTTGAATAGCAGTTATACCGTCTGGAATCATTTCAATATGCTCAGTATCCAAGTGTGAACTTAACTCATCTCTAGAAAAACGTTTAGAGCAATATGGGCAATTATATTTTTTCATAATCCTTTCAGCTCTCCTTATTATTTATATCAACTCTATTTATTATTTGGGTTAATATAGGAACCCTTTCAACTATTTGAATTTTATCATTACCACAATCGCAGTGACATAACCAATGTACACCATATGCATTATCAGTATATACTCTCTTAATCGCTACCAATTTTCCAAATCTTCGATCTGTAAGATCTTTTATTTTTAGGCATCCACAATTTGTTGCCTCTCGTAAAGACCCGCTACTAACACTGGATATTTTTCCACATACACATCTAGACGCCCCAGTATCTCTAGATTTTTCATCATATTCAAGAACTTCACGATATCCAAAAGTTTTTCCCACTAAATTCGATCTGCCAATTCTTTTAGCCATATCGTACGCCTCCCTTTTTAATTATTGGTATGTTTCTGGTTTTATTAATTTGTGTATGATGTACGATTTTACGCTAGTAACTTAATAGTAAATTTATAAAGGGGATGTGGTGACTAAATGAGTGTTGTTACTTTGAGAGAATACACTCTTTCGTTGAATGAATTCAACAGACCCAAAGTTTTAGAAGATCAAGATGCTACATGCGTCAAACTTGTAGAATTGATACTATTAGAAAAGGGAACATTTCCAACTAGACCTGATATGGGTATTGGCATTGTGTCTAGATATCGCTATTCGTCTAGTGAAGATTTAGAACAGCTTAAAGCTGATATCGAAGAACAGATGACTACATACCTACCAGAATTGATTGCCACTGAAGTTGCTATATCAGAATCAGATAAGGCAGTTAAAATAGCTATCGTGGTAGATGAAATTGTGTACAACCTAACCTTTGATAAAGAAACAAAAACATTAGATTCATTATAAAATAGGGGGTAATTTAAATGAGAAAAGACAAAGAGAAAAAAATTACATTAGCAGACCTTGGGGTCAAGAGTACTACGGTAAAAGAACCTGAAATTACAACAGCAAAAGCTGAAATTATTACACCAACCCAGGTTGGTGGTGTAGATGCTAACGCTGAAAAAGCGGAAATCGGAGAAATAGCTCCTTTCGTATTAAAAGTAGAACCTCAAAAAAAGTTTGAGGAAAACGAAATGAAACTCATCGATGATAATATGGATAGGGTTAAACAAGACTTATTGCAAAATGTTATTAATCCATTAAAAGACAAAGTGGTTTCTGCAAGAATTGAAGCTGAAGCTGAAGCTCCTACTCGTGGTGACGACATAAAAGTTGCTGCACCTCAGACGGCAAAAATGGAATCAGTTGAAAGTAAAATCCTTAATAGTATAGATCTTGGTGCATTGGAAGATAGCAATAGGTTCTCTATTGATGATAGCGATCTTAAAGAACTTATGGGCGACGATGAATTGGAAGAAGAAACTGAAGTGGAAGAAGACCCTGCTGAAGATAAGAAAGAAACTGAGGAAGAAAAGAAACTAAAAGAGGAAGAGCATACCCGCCAAGAAGGAATATTCAAAACATATCAATCACAAATTCGTGAAACAATTAAAGCTACATCTTCCACTGTTGATCTCAAAGAATTCAGAGTTTCAACTAAACCCATTTCTTTGACAAAGGCTCTCAGAAACAGCACTAAGCAACTAAACACCGCACAGTGGGCGCTTCCTAACACTAAACGTCTTATTACGTTCTCTGCGTTAAGCGGTGAAGAAATCACAAATCTAAATCCAGAAAACTTTAAGAATCGTATGCAGGCATTTAGAACCGCATATTCAATCATGTTTAACCATCTTGTTGATGCCAACAAACCACAAAATATGGATACATGGTTAAAAACTATTTGCGGATTTGATATCGACCATTTGTACTTCTGTTTGTATAAAGCAACGTTTGATAAATCTAATTTTGTAACGTATAATTGCCCAGTATGTTCAAATCTAGATTTACAAGAAACTAAAATCGACAGCATGATTAAATATCCGAATGATGAAGCTAAAACTAAGTTTGAACATCTTTTAGCTACTGGTGAGGATACTAGCCCTTCTATTCTTGAGCCAAAACTTGTGCAAATTTCAGATGAATATGCAATTGCATTCAGAGCACCAAATGTATATGGGTTAATTTTCGAAACTAGCGCACTTGACGAAGAGTTTAGCACTAAATATGCTGATATTCTTAGTGTTCTTGCTTATATCGAAAACGTATACCTTATTGATAAAGAATCGAATACTATCGTTCCAATCGATACCAATCCAGATCCAACAAATGTTACTAAAACTGTTCGCCGCAAAGTTATTGCATATTACAATATCATCAAACAACTTAATTCCGATCAATACAGTTTGGTTGGTGCTGAAGTTACTAAAATTGCACAGACTCTTAAAGATGATATCAGTTATCAGATCCCTGAAGCTGATTGTAATGGTACTCTTAAAAATGGAGCTAAATGCACACATCATTTCCCAGCAGATCCTAGAACGCCTTTACAAATTTTTTTTTCACGGCATCAGTTGCTAACTATAGGCAGCTACTAGACCGAATAAATATGATAACTAAATACTACAAAGGTAGAATTAGTTTCATAGAAGCTCTAGAACAGCCGATGGGGTTCTTGCATTATCTATATTATTCAGCAATACAAGAAGCTAAAACTGATGTTGGAAAAGCCAATGCCCAGGCTCAAGCTGATGAGGAAGCACTGGGTATATAATAATAACGGGATACAGTTTTGTATCCCGTTATATAATAATTTATCTTTAAATAAAGCAGTAACTGATGCGATAGGAGCATAACCATGAATCTAAACGATTTTTCTAAATTAGTTAGCCATAAAGATCAAGAACAGGAAATGTACAAATATTTCGATGAACACTGCGCACTATACTCTCTGTTAGCCAGGACTTTCAGTGATATTAATATAGATCTGAAAGAAGATGAATGTGGGTGTTATTATGTGCTCCATCCTAATAAAACTGCAGATATTTCTTACATGGAAGCATTTTACGATAAAATAAGAGTAAACTTATTTTCTCATAAGTTTACGGTAGAAGCTACTATGCATAAAAATAATATTTATATTAGATTTATAGATAAAAAGGATATGCATTAGCATATCCTTTTATTTTGTTATCTTAAACATCGATATAATTGAAAGGGGGTGATATAATATATACTACGAATGGGGATTATTTATATCTACTCGTTTTACTATTTGTAATAGCCTTGATGTTTTAAATAAAGCATCCTCGAAATTCATACCATTCATTTCCATTCTATATATGACTGATGTTCTCTGCTGATTGGTTAGTCTATACCATTGAACTCTAGTTAGAGTTGTATCATTGATAGTTTCATATGCATTATTTCTTCTATTATTTCCTTGAGTAGTCCTATCCGACCATTTACAATTCAATTTACAATAGTTATCATTCACATCTATTCTATCTATAGAATACTCTTTAGATGGCTTCGGTCCCATATCATTTAAAAATGTATTGAAATCATCTATCCATTCATCGCAAACTGTTATATCTCTTGCTCCATAATTATGATAACTTATATCAGTTGGGTTATAGCATCTTTGTTTCATAGAACTCCACGTTCTATATTCTGATATATATTCCGCACAATTACCTCCCCATGCAGTATTTCTTACTCCGCAAGAATCACAAAAAATAGTATCTGGTTTCTTAGATATTCTATGTAGATCTGCTTCTTTAACCCCTCCACATTTTGTGCATTTTACTATTCTATTTGCAGTACTAGTGGACGAGCGCCCCATAACCTCCCAATTTCCAAATATTTGCCCAGTCAAATCTTCAAAAGAATAAGTACGGTGGTGTTTATCTTTATCGATGATTTTGGTATCTATATAATTGCATACAACACAACGAATATTTTCATATATCACACTATTAGTTGAAATTTCAGTAACTCCTCCACATTTTGTGCATTTTACTATTCTTTTGCATTTTGTATTATCAAATCCAATTACTTCCCAATTTCCAAATATTTGCCCAGTCAAATCTAATCTACGTGAACAACTGCAAGTACTAGTTTTACCACTTCTTAAATCCCCAGATGCTAGACTTTTTATTTTTTTACAATTAATGCATTGGCATTTCCATCTTGATGAGGCACCATAACTAGATTTATCATACTCTAATACTTCCCAAGAGCCAAACATCTGCCCAGTCAAATCTATAATATTTCTACCCAATTTAAACATCTCCAATCCTACTTATTATTAATAAGTATAATGTATAATAATATAAAAGGAGCAATATATTATGCCGGATGAACAAAAATACTTCTCATTAAAACCACTCAACGTGTCTAATTTTATTAAAGTTAATAAGGTACAATCAATTTCGAATGCCGTCTTCTTCACAAAAAACAACGCCCCTACGTCTGACGGGCTCCTATCTAATGAGATATTTGGTATATCAAAAGAACAGAGGGCTAATACCTTTGCTACAATCTCTTTAGGCAAAACTCCTTTTATACATCCACTGATGTATAAAATACTATGTAAAATGGATAGTCGTTTTCGAGCATGTGTCCACGGAACAAGTAGCTTTAAAATTAACTCAGCTGGAGAACTAGTAGAAGATGAAGATGGGGAAAATGGATTAATCTTCTTAAAGAAGAATATTGATAAGATTAAAATCAAGTCTACTGAATCTTCTAAGCGAGAAAACAATATTAAGTTTTTGAAGAAATATAAAGACTTAATGTTTATCGAAGATATGATAGTTATTCCAGCATACTATCGCGATGTAAATAGTGATGGTGGATATGTGGGTGTCGGAGATGTAAATAAGTTATACAACGCACTAATCATAGCAACTAACTCTTTAAAAGAATCTGCTGAATATGGATTAACTCTTGCAGATTCTGTTAGAGGAAGAATACAAGAGATCTTAGTTAGTATATATGATTGGCTCACATCAGAACCTAATATACCAGGCAAGAGAGGTACACTTAGACGAGCCAATCTTAGCAAAACAACAGATTACTCGTCTCGCTTGGTACTGTCAGCTCCTAACCTTAAAGTTGAGCGTATGGAAGATATGATTACCGATCTAGACCACACGGCAGTACCATTAGCATCTGTCGTATCTAACTTTTTTCCTTATATTATCTTTTACATGCGCAGATTCTTTGAAAATGAATTTGCCAATGATCCATTAAGAAAAGTAATTATGAAAGATGGATCTACTAAGCAATATAAAATGAAGGACTATCAAATCTCTTTTTCTGATACAATATTAAAAGAAGAACTTGATAGATTCATGCATGGATATTCAAATAGATTCCGTCCAATTGTACTTCCATTAGAAGATGAGAAGAAAGATATAACTCTTCGATTTAAGGGCAAAGGTATAACAGAAAAGCAATATAAAGACGGAGACGATATTCTTAAATTTCCAATCATGGATAGAGATTTCACTTGGTGCGATCTTATCTATATGGCAGCGGTAGAAGTGACGAAAGATAAGATGGTTCTTATTACAAGATATCCTATTGATAGTTATTACAATCAATTCCCTACAAAGATAAGAGTAAGTTCATCAAAGTCAATAGAGCCTATGGTTATAAACAATACATTTTATCCACACTATCCTAAGATTAGACAAGAGGATATTGGTAAGAATACATCTAATACTTTCATAGATACAGCTCAGATATGCAACGCATATCTCGGGAGTATAGGTGGTGATTATGATGGCGACCAGATTTCATGCAAATCGGTTTATAGTGTGGAAGCGAATGAGGAACTTAGAAATCAACTAAACTCAAAAGCACATTATATTTCTTTGGGTGGAGAAAATATCATGCAGACTACAAATGAAGGAATGATGGCATTATATAACCTTACATTAATCCTTCCTGATGATGAAAAACGTATCACCAACCCAGTATTTTAATTATAATTCTTAAGTATATATTATAATAAAGAGTAATACCATATTGGTATTACTCTTATTTTGTATGATTTAAGAAGGTGTATTATGGGTAAAAGAGTTATTGATTTGACAGGACAAATATTTGGAAAATGGAAAGTTATTAAACTTGATAAAGTAGCTAGTGCAGGAAGTGGCATAAGCGCTAGATGGATTTGTAAATGCGAATGCAAACAAATAAGATCTGTTTCATCTAGTGCATTACGAAGCGGTACATCTCAATCTTGCGGACATGAAAAGAAAGATAATCTAGTAGATCAGAAATTTGGTACATTAATTGTTATTAAAGAAGATCTAGAAAGAAAAACATTAAATCGTAAATGGGTCTGTAAATGTCTTAAATGTGGTAAATTAATATCAGTACTTGGTGGGTCTTTAAAGAATGGTAGAACGATAAACTGTGGGTGCAGATACGAAAGATTTTCCGTTAATCATTATCATGAATATAAAATATGGAAAGAAATGATTCGACGATGTTCTTCTGATAAATGTAATAGTTATAATGACTATGGTGGGCGAGGTATAACTGTATGCAATTCGTGGGTAGAATCATTTGAAAATTTCTATTCAGATATGGGAGACAAACCAGATCATATGTCTATTGATAGGAAAGATGTTAATGGCAATTATTGTCCTTCAAATTGCAGATGGGCTGATGATTACACCCAAGCAAATAATCGTAGAGATAATATATTCGTTGAATGTAATGGGATAAGTATTACTATATCTCAATGGGCTAGACTATTATCTATAACTCCTAGAATATTATATGACAGACTAGGAAGATTAAATCAGTTACCAGAACAAGCCTTCTTTAAAAATGGTAATACCATCCCAGTAGCTCAAAGAACAATAGTAGAACGAGTTCCTATAGCAAAGTAAAAGGAGAGATTAATATGGAAATTCAATGTAAGATAACAATAGAAGACCCAGAATTGTTACTTAAAGTATTAAACGCAAGTGAATATATACTTTTACTTGACCAGGATTATACTTTAGAGGATGGATGTCATTTCATGAGTATAATATTTAATAGGGATGGAGAAAAGCTAAATTTTACCGATTCTATATTTATTAATAAAAGCTTTACTTTTAATTATGATTACACAAAACTTAATTTTGATGCAACTGTAGCGATACATACTCCATCTTTAGCGGAGTTAACTGAATTTCTAAAGATTTCTAAAGTACCAGATTGCACTATAGAAATCATATAAAAAGGACTGTGATATTATGGCAGATAGCAGAGCAGTATATTTTAAAAAGAGACGAGAAAGTAAGAAAAACTTTAGCGTATATCTCGATAAAACTAAAATTGAAAGCTTTGAGGCTAAGCTTACTAAATTAGGTAAAACTAAAACAGAATGGCTTGAAAGTAAAATAGATGAGGAATTAGATATAATAAGGTAAGACGTAATGTCTTACCTTATATTTTTTAATACTAGTTGGACGTATTAGAACTAGTCAGAAAATAAATTTCTCCAGACAACCTAGTAAAAATATTTATGAGGTGATAAAAATGGAACAAATTAATTGTACTTTTAAGGCATACTCTCCGACTATCTTATTTGACAGTCATGCAATAGTGTATGTAACTGGAGAACATGCTAAATATTTACGCGATTGTATTGATATAGATTACATATCCCCAAATAGATGTGTAGTTTCATTCAAACCAGGATTTAAAGTGGAATTTTATAATGGAGTATATTCAGATACACCTATGTCATTAGTAAAAAGTGATAATACTCATAGTTGGGAAGGGGTTATAACTTTAAAGGGTAATACTATACAGGATCTGATAGAATGTGTACAAGAAGATGGTGATACACTTTTTAGAATGTATATACCAGTTATAGACATGCAAGATAGAATTAATTTCAATGTAACTTGTGCTTTTGCTGCATTGGGAGTGTTTGACTAAACCACTATATAAAGGTAAGACATTACGTCTTACCTTTATTTTTTGGTTATATATTATATAGATGAGCAATAATAAGGGGGAGATTAATATTATAGAAGAGAGAATAAACGAGTATTTAGAAAATATATTTAGATTTAATAATCTTGCAAAAGGATACGTTCCTGTATTTAAAGAGCTAACTAAAAGAATTACACTAACAGAAAATGGTCAGGTAATATATATTAATGCTGGGATGAAGCAAGAAATATCAAAATCTTTAAATTGTTCTATGGGGCATATCGGAAATTGTATAGCAGATTTGAATAAAAATAATATATTTCAAAAACAAAGTTCTGGAACTTATATGTTAAATCCTAATTTATTCGGAGTTAATAGAGAATGGAAAGATTTTAATAATATTGAAAGTATAGATCTCAATATTATAATTACTTCCAAAGGAAAAGAAATGAATGCTACTTTTATAATGAAAAAATAATAGGTTAATATGAGGAGTTTCTATACTCCTCTTTTATTTTTTATAATTTTATTATTAACTTTAAGATAGGGGGAGAACTCCTAATAATAATGAAAGGGTGAAAATACAATGGCAATAGATGATAAATTTTTTGAACTTGCTAAAATGGCAGTTCAAGAAGCAGTTGAAAAGAAAGGGTTAACAAATATTGATCCTCGGTGGTTGCGTGCCCAATGGCAACACGAGACTGGAAACTTTACTAATTGGGGTGCAACTGTTGCTAATAATTTCGGTGGATTAAAACAATTTAAACCACAGCCAGAATGGTTTACTGGAGATGATATGAGTCCAGAAGGTAATCCATATCAAGTATTCGAATCACCTGAAGATTATGCAAGCTATTTTGGTAGATACCTAGGATATTATATCGAGAATGGTATCGACCAAGCAACTACTTTAGAGGAGTATGTTATTGCGCTGTATCATGGAGATTACTTTACAGATTCTTTAGAAACTTATATTACCAGATGCCGTGAAATATACGATGAATGTTTTGAGTAAATAAAATAAACGGTATAGCATTATGCTATACCGTTATATTCTTTTCTTATATTTTGTTGTATTAAATATATATATATATCAACACCTAGATAAGTATTAAATATAAAAGAATACGAGGTGTTTTATAATGGGATTAAATTATCATTCTTTAGTTTTACTAAACGATGGTACAGTAAAAGGATTTGGTATGAATACTCAAGGTCAATTAGGTTTAGGTAATACTACAACACCAATTACTACTCCTACTTTAATACCTAATCTAAGTAATGCAAAACAAATATCATGTGGAGGTAATCATTCTTTAATTTTACTAAATGACGGTACAGTAAAAGTATTTGGTTATAATGGTAATGGACAATTAGGTTTAGGTAATACCACACAACAAAATAGTCCTACGTTAATACCTAGTCTAAGTAACGTAAAACAAGTAGTATGTGGTGATAGTCATTCTTTAGTTTTACTTAATGATGGTACAGTAAAAGGATTTGGTTATAATATTAATGGTCAATTAGGTTTAGGTAATGTAACTACTCCAATTACTAGTCCTACGCTAATACCTAGTCTAACTAACGTAAAACAAATATCATGCGGTAGTAGTCATTCTTTAGTATTATTAAATAATGGTACAGTAAAGTCGTTTGGTTATAATGCTCAAGGTCAATTAGGTTTAGGTAACGTAACTACTCCATATATGAGTCCTACATTAATACCTAATATAACTAACGTAAACCAAATATCATGTGGTAATGCTCATTCTTTAGTTTTACTAAATGATGGTACAGTAAAAGGATTTGGCAGGAATGATTATGGACAATTAGGTTTAGGTAATACTGCTAACAGTACCATTCCTACATTAATACCTAATCTAAGTAATGTAAAACAAATAGCAGGAGGGGTATATTATTCTTTAGTTTTATTAAACGATGGTACTGTAAAAGCATTTGGATATAATAGTGATGGTGAATTAGGTTTAGGTAATACTACAATATCATATACTACTCCTACTTTAATACCTAGTCTAAGTAACGTAAACCAAATAGTATGTGGTAGTCTCCATTCATTAGCATTACTAAATGATGGTACAGTAAAAGCATTTGGTTATAATACTTATGGACAATTAGGTTTAGGTAACGTAGTAACCCCATATACCACTCCTACTTTAATACCTAATCTAAGTAATGTAACTTTATTATGGGATAATTATACATTATTAGTTATCCTAAGAAATATATTTGTAATGTTTAGAACTGATACTAAATCGGTATATGCTATTAAATAAAATAAACGGTATAGCATTATGCTATACCGTTATATTCTTTTCTTTTAGTTATATATTATATAAATGAGCAATATAAAATAAAAACTAAAGGAGAAATGAATTATGTTATTATTTGAAGTACATGTAAAATTTAATGAACCAGTCAAACACCCATTATTAGAAGAGGACGGGTCTACTGATAAAAATTATATACCTGAGGTCGTAGAAATTACCAATGACGCACTTTCTATTTCTATGTATAATAAGAATGCATATATCCTACCTATATTATCATCTGTCAATTTTACTAATACTGAATTTAATGTATATGCGTTTTATACAATAGACAACAAAACAACTCCATCATACAGTATTATGTATAAAAATGTATATAAATATATAGATGAATTCATATTTTCAACCTTTTCTGTTCATCCCGATTCGTATAATATAAAAATTATAGGCTCTGATATGGTTAATAAATTAATCGGCATTGACGATTATTCATCTTCAGTACAAACTATTATGCGAAGAGTTAGAGGGAATAACAACTCATCGACCACTGAAGTGGAAGATATAAATATTAATTCTATATATAATATAGATTTATTAGGAGATTTTACAGATGAGCTTAATCGAATAAAGGCTAATAAATTTAAATCGTTTCATGGTCATCCAGTTCATTATGTTATAAGACATGAAGAGAGACATACTATTCCAATGGCATTAGTCCATTCACTTCATAAAAATAATAGAGGAGTATCAGTATGTGTTAATTTTGTTGACGCTTCTGATATTAGTAGCAAAGATCTTAATATGGCATATCGTATAGGTACAGGAAATACGATAATATTTGAAATTAATAAAATAGAAGATGCAAATACTCCTGAACTTAATAGATTTAGAGGAACAACTTCAGAAGCCACTATTCAAAAAATAATACAATTAAGTGCAGAATATTCCTCATCTGTATTAACTATTATTTCAGTAAAAGACTTTCATGATAAAGATAATATATTAGGAATTGCAAAAGACAATAATATTATATATGTTCCTTTACTACCTAAGAATGTTAATACTGAAATTGCTATGAAATTTTTAAATACAAAAGCCAAATCTGATGGATTTAAAAAGTACGGAGGTGAATCATTAAAAGAACTTGTTTACACACCCACAGATTTAGAAGTTCTATATACTAAATGGAAGACAAATCATCTTATCATGTCTATGGGATATAACAAAATAAATAGCCTTGATATTAAGAAAGGATTATCATTCGACCCTATGGCAAGATTAAATAGTATGATAGGGCTTGGTAATGTCAAAGATACAGTTAATCAAATTCTATCATACGTTAAGATGCAAAAAGTATATTTAGAAAAAGGAATATCCACGTCTACCCTATGTAGACATATGGTATTCTATGGCAATCCAGGAACTGCTAAAACAACAGTAGCTAGGTTATTAGCAAATATTCTTAAAGAAAGTGATATTATAACAAATGGTAAAATCGTAGAAGTCGGAAGATCTAGTTTAGTAGGTGAGTATGTTGGGCATACTGCAGTAAAAACTAAAGCTGCTATAAAATCTGCCAAAGGAGGAATTCTATTCATAGATGAAGCATATGCATTGGTCGATTATAAAGCTGGTATGTTTGGAGATGAAGCAATAAATACTCTAGTAGAAGAAATGGATAAAGTTAAAGATGATACTATAATTATCCTAGCCGGTTATCCAGATAAAATGGAAAAGTTTCTAGATACAAATCCTGGTCTTAGGAGTAGAATAGGGTTTCATATTAAATTTGATAATTATAGTAAAACTGAGCTTATGCATTTATTATCGTATATGGCAAAGAAAGAAAAGTTTACCCTTACCAAAGAGGCGTTAGCTTTTGCAGAAATACAAATATCTACTGCGATGAGCACTAAAGATTTTGGCAATGGTAGATTTGTACGTACTTTGTTAGAACAAGCGATTATGCGTCAAGCCACTAGATTATCAGAAGATAATAAATATATTGATATGACTGCAGATGAAATATTTACTATAAGTTCCGATGATATATCTGATATGAATAAAGCTTTAGATAAAATAAAAATAGGATTTGGGAGGGATTAATTATGAATGAAAGTAATGTATTAAAACAAACCACGATTAAATTAAAAGCGATAGGTGAGAACTTAACGTTAGGGGAAGAGCTACAGCTCTTCTTACATAAAAACGGGATGTTTGAAACCCAAGTCAATGATGTATTTAAACTAATTGTAGCAGACGAATCTATGAAGGAGTTTAGATGTAGATGGGATGACAAAGCTAAAGATTACGGTCTAGCTCCAATAGTAGCAATGATTCAACTTGCTGCAAAACCAATTGCGTTAAAATATATTGACGATAATTGCCCTGAAGCATGGTTTAGACCTATGTTCCTATCATTAGCTGAACAGACTGCTCTTATGCATAAAATGAAATAATTAATATATAAGGCACTTGTATAAAGTGCCTTATTTTTTATTGTAATATCAATATACCCCAACATCTAAGTAAGTATAAAAGAAACAAATAAGAGGTGATTGCAATGTCAAATAATACTCAGTCTTTAGTTTTATTAAATGATGGAACAATAAAAGCATTTGGTAGTAACGATCAAGGACAATTAGGTTTAGGTAATGTAGTCAACCCAATTAGTACTCCTACATTAATACCTAATTTATCTAACGTAAAACAAATATCATGTGGAGCCCAACATTCTTTAGTATTATTAAATGATAGTACCGTAAAGTCATTTGGTAATAATTATAATGGTCAATTAGGTTTAGGTAATACTACATCACCATATAATACTCCTACGTTAATATCTGGGCTGAGTAGCATAAAACAAATAGCATGCGGCGGTTATCATTCTTTAGTTTTATTAAATGATGGTACAGTAAAAGCATGTGGGCAGAATACATATGGTCAATTGGGATTGGGCAATACTAATGTAGGATATACTACTCCTACATTAATACCTAGTCTATCTAACGTAAAACAAATATCATGTGGTGGTAGTCATTCTTTAGCATTACTAAATGATGGTACAGTAAAATCATTTGGTATGAATACTAATGGGCAATTAGGCTTAGGTAACATCACTACTCCATATACTACTCCTACTTTAATATCTAGTCTAAGTAACGTAAAACAAATAGCATGTGGTGGTAATCATTCTTTAGTATTACTAAACGATGGTACTGTAAAATCATGTGGGCAGAATGGTTATGGCCAATTAGGTTTAGGAAATACTACGACATATCTCGCTCCTACGTTAATACCTAGTTTGACTAACGTAAACCAAATAGCATGTGGTCAATCTCATTGTTTAGTATTACTAAATGATAGTACATTAATGGGATTTGGTGATAATCAATACGGTGAATTAGGATTAGGTAATAAAGTTACTCCGCAATCTACTCCTATACTAATCTCTAGTTTAACTAATATAAAACAAATATCATGTGGTATGGGGCATTCTTTAGTATTATTAAATGATAGTACCGTAAAGTCATTTGGTAATAATTATAATGGTCAATTAGGATTTACATCATCTGCGCCATATACTACTCTTACTTTAATATCTAGTTTAAGTAATATATCTTTATTATGGGATAATATTATTCTAAGAAAAAGATTTATAATGTATTTGGCTGATACTAAATCTACTTATGCTTGTAAATAATATATACGGTATAACTAAGTTATACCGTAATCTTCTTTGAGTTATATATTATAAAGATGAGCAATAATATAATTGCATCTTAAGGAGGAAATATATAATGTATACCGAAGAAGAAAAAGTTCTTATTAAATTAATGATCCAAGTATGTTTGAGTGACAGCAATAAAGATTCATTTACTATTGCACAATTAGAAGCTCTTGAAAATTGGAATGAAAATTTATAAAATATTAGGGGGAATTATTATGGAAAACAGAACTATTATTTTAACCGATGAGAATTTAGAGGATACCGTTAAAGTATTGAAAAATTTTGAAGGGCTACCAAGTCTATGCCAAAACGAGCCTACTATCCGTATTATATGGGAAGTAGTTATCGGTACTATTTATAAAACAACTATAAGAGGTATAGATATTTTATATAAACAATCTGGATTTTCTCACATATACATAGGTGCGGAAATTAGTATTACAGATCGAGAAATTGTAGTAAAACAGGTTTGTCCATATGATAGTAAATATAAAGGTAAAGATGCGTCATTTATAATAAAACTTCTTGAATTTCATAAAAATGATAAAATTCCTAGATCACATAGATCTGATGGAAAAAATATCAAAGATTTTAATATTAGTCTATAAAATAAAAATATTAGGAGGAATTAATATGACTGAAAAAATTGATATTAAGGAAGAAGACAATGTTCAAGAAAAATGGTATGTCGAAGCAAAGATTCAAACACTTGAAACCTTACCAGAATTTTGTGATAAATTGGCAAATGGATATTCGCATGATTACGGAACGATTTGTCACGCTTTAACTGCAGCTGCGATTGGTGCTGCAACTGCTATGGATAATTCTAAACAAGGTGGTATTACTGGATTTCAAGCTGGTTATATTGGATGGGAATTTATTAAAAATTGGAATGGATTAACGGGACCTGCTAAGATAATTAAGTTTAGTGATCTTCTATACCCTCAATACGAATCCAGGTTTAATACTATCAGCGAGGATACTTGGAATTGGTTGAAAAAAGAAGCTGTAAAAGAACTAGACAATCCTGGTATGATGAGTGATGATGTCGCGACACATATGCGATCTATTGTTAATGGAGTTGTTCCGTTTGGTCTTAAAGTTGTAGATAAAGATGATAAACCTGTACAAACAAACCTACACAAATCCACAAAATTAAAAAAGTATAAAGGGCCAAATCCAGATGGATTAGATGGGTTACGCATATCACGAGCATTCGATCAATGTGTCCCAAACCCCTGTATTCTTTCAAGCATAAGTGATATTATATTGAAAGAACTTTTAGATCCAGATTGGGTATCTAAAGATTGTAATCGTTTCCTTGAACTTAAAGAAGATGCGTGGAAATGGCTACAGTACGAAGCCAAACTTCAAATAGAATATTGTAATGGCCCTATTACTAAATGCCTATTATCACATTGGTATAGTATTGTAAATGGTACTGCTCCATTTGGGCTTAAAGTTGTAGATAAAGAAGGCAATGAAATATCCACGACTGAGATCCCGTTCGAAAACGATTCTGGTGATGAAATAAGAGCAAGAACTGAAAATACGACCCAAGAAGAGAAGGATCGCACCCAAAAAATATTATCTGATAAATTTAAAAATTCTGGAGGATATCCAGAACCTGAAGCTATTAGAACTAAAGGTTTGGGTGAGAATATAAAATTTGTAAAAAATAAGGAGTAATTATAATGACAAAAGAAGAAGCTATTGTTAAATTAAAAGAGTTACAAACAAATGGTGAAGAACCAGAAGATAATCATCTAGAAGCTGATGGGATTCTTTGCGAATTACTTGAAACTCTTGGATTTAAAGAAGTTACAAGCGAGTATGAAGAAATTTATAAGCGATACGCATAATTAATATAAGGCATCTCATATGAGATGCCTTTATTTTTTGTATTGTACCTAATGCAATAAAGAAACATCAAACTTTATATTAAACGAATTAAAAGGAGAGGATCGTATAATGAAGCAATGCATTTCTACATTAGATTTGACTAAACGTTATCGCCGAACAAAACCATTTAGGGGATCTATACCGTACCCTTTATATCAATCTTATAAAGAAAATTATAATTTTGAGAATATAAGGGAGTCTGTAGAACGGTGGGCAGCATATTCAGAAGATATTGGAAAATCACTAAATAAGGTTTTAGAACTAGTTGATATCGTTTCGAAAAAAGGAACGTCTCAGCACCTTGATATGATTGCCAATAGAATTAATGAAAATATTATTTTTTCATTAGACGAACCAGCATTGCTTAAACCAAGTATTATTACTAAAATTAAAGAAGCAACTAAAGGTAAAAAGTCTTGCTTATATTCGATTTTAAGTAGGATAGAAGAATCTACTCATTGTGATAGGATGATTAAGAATCATATTATGATTTCCAAAAGATTTAATATTGATTCTTATGTAAGAGAACACGCATATGGTGATAGTATCGTTGATACTATCTACGAACTTTGCTCTTTTGTAGATACTTATAAAATGGGCGTAAATTCTAAATATAGCGTAGCACTAGAAGAAGTACTATTTACTTTTTCTAAGAATAACGTTAAAGCTACATCCGAAACAATAGTGGAAACTGTAACTGATTATTTTCTTAATACTCATATGAACCGAGAAGATTCATCTAAAGAGTTATTATGCATTCTAGGAGAAACTGTTAAACAGAATAGATTCTTTACTAATGAAGATGCATGTTACATCGACCAACTACATAAATCAACAACAGAACCAGTTAATGAAGAAACATTTGATTCTATATTGGAAGCTTCTATCAAAGACAGAACTAAAGAAATGATAGATAAGTTCAAGATGATCCCTTCAAAAAGTCCAGAAGTTTTTAGACAATTACTTATTAATATTCTTGTAGTTAATAAGGATAATAATATAGTAGATGGGACTAAGAACCTTCTATCAATAGCTTTTTATTTTTTGTGTATAGTTGGAGGTATATCGGTTGGAGTGTATGCTGGTATATTTGCAGCAGTTGTTGCAAAAACTATAAACTTTATAGCTGAGCGTAAATACATGAACGACGTTATTAAAGTATGGTATAAGAACAGAGATTCTGTCGCTAGGAAGATAGATAAATGTAAGGATGAAAAGAAAAAAGCTAGACTTGAAGAGTATCTAAAACAATTAGATAAAAGTATTGATAGTTTAGAGAGTCATTCTGATGGTCTTCGTGGTGACGATGAAAAGAAAAGCTGGGATAGCAGACCTTCTGGGTATTCTAATAAAAATGATGAATTTGATTTTAATATGAACTTCGACGAAGAAACTAAAAGTATAGCAACTGATATAGTTGTTATAGAATCTGCGATCGCTTCAATTAAATGGGATCAAATCGCTAATGAGAATACTCTATTTGCCAGCGAAACTATTCTTAATATGCAACTTGAAGATGTAGATTTCCTTACAGAATTCTGTGTCAAATATCCAGATATGTTAAATAGAGATAAATTTGTAGAAGCATTAGAGTTTGCAGATAAGATGGCTTCTAAAGATCTTATTAATTATAATAAGATTAATTGTTATGCTGAAAGCATTTCTAAACTTAACTCCATCGACTTAAAAGGAATTGATCTTGGTGATAATATTTTAGCAGACGATGATGAGGGATTATTTGCAGGATTGAATGATCTTTACAGTTACACCGAATCTATAAATTTATACGTAAAGTGTATAAATGAATTAAGCATTACCAGTAATCTCAAACTAGTTACTCAAAAACTAGCTAATGTTGTGAGCAATCTTTCAGATAAAGAAAAGATTATGTCTAGAGGTATAGATTCTGCATGTACTATGGTTTCAAGAAGTATTGAAAAAGCTATGACTATGGAAAATAGAGAGGCTGTTATTCGTGGCGATATTTTACCATCTGCTTCTAAGGTTATTAAAATGGCTATAACTACTGCAGGTGTCGCTTGGTTGATACATCCAGCGGTTGCTCTTATTATGCTACTTGGTAGGTTTGCTATGAATTCTAAGATAAGAACAAAAGAGCGCCAATTAGTATTAGATGAATTAGAAGTTGAACTTGTTATGATAGATAAATATATTACAATGGCTGAAGATAAGAAAGATATGAAACGTATTAGAGAACTTCTTCTTATTAAGAAAAAATTGCAAGCTCAAGATTCAAGACTAAGATATAAGATTAAAGTCGAGTGGAATGACAAAAACGTTAAATCATTAGGTAGTAAAGAAGATAATAACGACTAGAGGGGAGGAATACAACATGGATTTTAATAGGTTTATATTAAATGAAGAAATTATCGCTAATGGAAAATCATTAGATGACGATGATGATAAAAAGAATGCAACTGATTATACTGCGGACAAACCAGATCCTGAAGATACCAAGCCTGCAGACGATGTTGAAACGCCACCTGCTGCGGTGGATACTGTGGATAATGATCCAGCTCCAAATTACACAGATGATAACCCAGATCCTGAAGATACAGAGCCAACTGCAACAGCATCCGACGATAATACTCCACCGGACGATGGTGATGACACGCCAGATTATACTGCAGACAAACCAGATGATACCGACGACGTTCCAGATGACGGCGCCACACCAGAAGATACAACACCTGATACTGGAACAGATGATACATCAACTGAAGACGACGATGCCACGCCAGATTATACTGCAGACGCTCCAGAAGCAAATGATGATACTGATACGACCGCTGACACAGCTCCAGCCGCAGCAGATACTAATAATGGGGCAACCGATGGGGCAGATACTGGAGACGATGCAGATGCTGCTGGTGATGGAGCAGAAGATGATGATGGCTCATCTCCAGATTATACTTCCGACTCCCCCGAAGACGACGATGCAACTGGCGATGGAACCGACGCAACTGATGGGGATGATGCTTCTGCCGGAAGTATGACCGATGACGAAATAAAACAATTAGAAACGGATTTATTCTCTGATATGTCTCCAGAACAGATAGCTATTAAACAAACCGATTTGAAAACTCAGTTTGTTACTCTCTATGGAAATGTAGAAAAAGTGATAGATCGTCTCTCTAAAGTAAATAGAATCGAAGACAATATCAGACCCATCGAATTTGTTACACGCAAGCTTTTGGAGTTAAAGGACCTAGTAAGAGACTCTCTTATTCAGTCATATGACACTAGAAGCTACGTGGAGAATCAAATAATACTTCAAAGGCATATGGCAATCTTCGCTACCCTTACCAATATTATGGAGGAATTGGGTAAAAACAAGAAATAATTTTTAATTGAATAGTATTTGCCAAATACAACAATATAGTAAATATTTAAACCTGATTAGGTTAAATATAATAAGTTAAATAATAATTTTCATTAAGGAGGAAATAAATTATGCCAGCTGTAGGTACGCGCGAAAATCCTTTGGCTACATCCAGAGGTTATAGAAAAGACCCAATGCATAAATTAGCAGAACAGTTCCTTGATCTTGCAAAAAGTTGTGTTACGGAATCGGGGATTAGTGTATATGATGCTCCATCCCAGTTTTTCCAAAAGAATTCCACAAATGATGAAATGAGAAAACTTTTCCTTAAGGAATCCTATGATCCTGCCGATCCTCGGTATCAAGACATCGAAGACGTTGCACAACTCGAAGAAGATATGTCTGAATTATATACCAATGACCGTAAAGGTGTAATGGAGTCCGCTTCACTTGGAGCGTTCAATCCAATGATTGGTATCACTTTTCCAATGCATAAAAATTTATTGATGAATGCGGTGTTCGATCAATCAATGCCTAAGGACGTTGCCCGTTCTCCTAAGTTCACTTTGACTATGGAAACTCGTACACTTGTCACTCCAGACGGCGAAGAGATCGATATGTATTTGGAGCAATATAAGATTAAGGATGCTATCAAAAATAGCGTACCTTCAAAAGATCTTATTATTACTCTTCCAGAAAACGAAACTCTTGATATTCTTAGCACTGAATTCGGAGTCAATTCTGTTGATGCTGCGTTAAGTATTAAGACTTGTATTACTGGAATTCTTGTTGATAGTTATGTTGCTATCGGCGCAAGCTATTATGATACAACCACTAAAGCAATAATTCCTGCTGAAACAGCCGGTGTTAAACCAGTATTATTCAATGTAGGCGAAATGAAATTCGTTCCATCTTATGGCGAATTTGATCGTTCTATCATGGCTTCATTTACAGTTATTGCAAAAACTGACGCTACCACCAACAAAACAGTTAAGGGTATCATCAGCGGTTACATGAAGAAAAATAAATTCATGATTACTTGTATGAATGCAGCTGACGTAAAGGCTGTAAGACTTCATGCTGTAGTTGATGTATCATCTGCTGCATTCAAGACTTGCCGTACTAAATGGAGTGCACGTACAGACATGTTTGAAATTCCAGAGGCTCCACATATCACTACGACTGTGTCCCCTGAAGAAGTAAAAGATGTTACTGCACTTTATAATGTAAATCAAATCACAAAAATTATGAGCCAGATGCGTTTGGCATTAATGCATTACAAAGATGATACAATTCATGATGAATTGGACAAATCATTCTTGGGCTTACCTTCAAATCAAAAGGTTGCTGGAGCATTTGACTTCGTGCCTCCTCAAGGTTCTTACATGGCTTCCCATGTATCATGGAGACAAGAAACTTTCATGGATTATCTTGATACTCAAGTAACGTACATGCTACAAGTCTTGAATGATGAGAACATGTCAATTACAGTATTCGGTCGTCCTGAATTGATTAAGAAAATCACTCCTCGCGAATATACTTATTCTACTCCATCAAGCATTGGTCCTATTGAGCTTGACTACAAAAAGACCATTGTTACTGGCGAGAAACGTATCTATCAATTCATCTCCAGTCAGAAGATGCGCGATAATAACAATCTGATTGTAATTCTCTGCCCACGTAATACTCAAAGGATTATGTACAAAATCATTGATTATCAAATGTATATTTCCAATGAAATTCGTGACACAGTTAATTACCAGCTTCCTGGTATTACTTGCTTCGAACGCTGGATGTTCTTACAGTATCAAGCTGTACAAGGGCGTATCCAAATCATGAACCCAACTGGTCTTCGGGAAGATATCACTAACCCAGATCCAATTGGTGTTAATGCTGCAAATGATTACACTGCAAACGGTGTAACTTATCCACACGTATAATTAAAATAGATATAGACCTACAGTATATCTGTAGGTCTATATCTTTTATATTTAAATAGGAGGTGCAATTAATGGCTCTTAGTGAAAAATTAGAAAATGATATTCTTGATTTCCAGGCAGCAATACGAACTCTTATCGCAAAGAAAGATTCATATACTTTTATTGAAGTTAGAGATTCAATAAATAGATTATTTGGATCTGGAGGGTGTAAGCAAGTAATATATACCGAAAATACTGATAAAATGTTTTTCGGTGTATGTGTTATGCCTATCATACCTGCAAAAAGCATTATTGGAATAGTTCAAAATGATGATAAATATATGATTACTGAGTATTATCTTGAACTAGACTCTAAACTATTTGACGAGGCGATGGCTTTAAGTTATAGTGAAATTGCAGCTATTATCATGCATGAAGTTGGTCATTTAATTACCGATGCCAATCCTATGGAAATTGTAAAAAATAATATTGATGATTATCTTCTGCAACGTAATGAAACTATTAAACTAACCGAATCTATTCATTATATAGAAATTCTTTCATACGGTATTAGAGACGCTTTAAGAAAAGTAACTTCTATATTTGAAGCAGAGGAAGATAAGATCATAGATCAGTTTGATATTGATTGTGGTAATTCTGATCTTCTAACTAGTGCAATGAGTAAAATAGCAAGCAATGGATATAATGTAAATCATTCCATCGATAATAAGATTGTTGTATTATCTTGGGTAATGCGGTTATATAAAGACGTTCTAAGTAATCGTATTGCAGCGATACATTCTCTGACTAGAGGTATTGAAATTACCGCGTCAGTTCTTGAACGTAAAGAGTTTACCAATATCATTCGCCGATTAGAAAGAATCGATGATGATGTTTTATTAACAGAAAGTTTTGTCGATGATATCATTCAGGTATTTAAGCGTAATGCAAAACAGATGAAGATTAATGGTATTTCTAAATATGATGATGATTATTTTGAAATTGAGTTTAATGTGAATAATATGGAAACTCAAGAAGATGCAGTATTACTGCTTCATCAAATTAATTCTCGTATGTCAGTAATTGACGATTATCTATCTTCTGAAGAAATGGATAAGGTAACTTATAAAAGATGGGCTGACTTATATAATAAATACAATGTTCTTCGCGGCACTATCTCCAAAAATAAAATCTATCAAAATAAGACTCGCCTTTACGTAAATTATGGCTTTGATAATTAACTTATATGGAGCATAGCTGAGGCTATGCTCCATATAGCTTTTGATTCAGACGCATACATTTCTATAATCAATATAAATAAAATATAAAAAGGGGGATGTCATAATGGCATTAGGGCAAAATACTTATAATAATAATAACGAAAAAGAGGTATATCGTCCATCAGTTTATGGATATTCAATGAGTAATACAGAAAGTGAAATTGATGTAACAAATCTATCATTCTCAATGTGGAAAGGCACACTTAAAATTGCTATAGCCCCTAGAATTGAAAATGATAAAAGTGAAAATCCTAGTTGGGACCGTAAAGGTGCAGCATTAATCTATTTGAATCATTCTAAAGCTCGTATTTTTGCTGAAACTCTTAAAGGATTCTTAAAATCACCCAAGACCTTCAACCAGCGTGGTACAAATGCAGGTCAGGGTCTAATCACAATTTCAACTGGTGAGGAATTCGGTAAATCTGCTCCATGCATTGTTATTCGCAAAATTAATGAAGCTGGACAGGTAGAAAGTTCATATGCATATGAATTCAAACGTAACTATCATTGCGCTATTGAAAAGTTTGATGAAAAAACAGGAGAGTTTTCAAGTGATTATGATTCGTTTAAAAATCTTGAGTTATTACAATTTATCACAATGCTTGAAAGTTATTACAATGCAATGACTGGAGCTGTGGCATTCAGTGTTGTTGATAATATGTCATGGTCACAGAATCGTATTGATGAATCTTTAAATAAAATCGCATCTGGTGTTGGTGTTGAGTTATATAGCCAAAAAGCTGCTAAGAGTGGCGGTTCTAGTTATTTCGCTAACAAATCAGGAGCTAGTAATAATAGTAAAACAAATACTATTGACTCAATTATGAACGACTCAGAAGATTAATGGAAAATATGTGGACGTATCTTAAACAGATACGTCCATACTTTTAAATTAAAGGGGGATGCGCAAATGGATGCAACGTACTCTTACTCTAATCTATTAACGTTTGAAACTGTAGTCGATATTGAACTTGGTATTATAAACTATATGATTGATAAGTATAAAAAATCAGTTTATTTCAATCAGTACGTGGTCAATGCCAGTAGTGAGAATGTAAAAAAGAATTTATTATTGGCTAGAGTTGATAACAATCCTATTACAATATTACTTAAAGAAGAATATCTTGGTAGTGCGGATGATATGCTAAAAGATATAGAGAAGAATTATATGGAAGAAGTTTTAACCCATTCCAAGCCTAATGATATCTTAAAGTTTATCAAGACGTTGCAATCATCAGATGGGATTATTAACTGCAATATTAGTTGTAAAAATCAATTGCAAAAACAATATATTAATAAACTGGATAGTTCAATTACGGTTTTAATAGATGAAACCGATATGTCTAACTATGATTGTTTATTTTTAAAATATGTGGATGACGTACTACGATATAAGAATATGGGCGGAAAATATATCTTCTTATCAAATTATATGCATAATATTGATATTGCTACTGGTTTGCCAAAGAAAATTATATTAGTCGTTTCAGGTTCTAATAAGATACGTACTGTAGATCCATATGTAGGAATAACATTAGCAAAAATAGGGGGAGAATGAAAAATGGTTTATACAAATATCGTTCCAAAAGAAAAGGTAAGAGAAGCTCAAAGTAACGCACTATCAATTATCGCAAATGCCCTATTGTGCTCGTACGGTCCAACTGGTTCTGTCACTGCTATTCGTGATAAGGATAGACTGACACGGTATTCTAAGGATGGACATACTATTCTAAGCGCAATTAAATTCAACAAGCCTATCGAATTTACAATGCGGGACGATCTTGAAGATATTACCCGTAGAATTGTTACTACTGTTGGTGACGGAACAACATCTGCTATTATTCTTTCGTTTCTAGTCTTTAATATGCTAGTAGATGCTAGTAAACGATATGGTATTTCGGATAATGAGCTGATTAAACATCTTAAAAAGGCAATTGCTGAAGCAATCGTTATTATCCAGAGCAATAAGAAAGAAACAACTCTTGATGATATTTATCGTATTGCTATGATCTCCACTAATGGGAATGAAGAAGTATCTACCAATATTAAAAATATTTATGCCGATCATGGCATGGATGTATTTATCGATGTCGGTATTTCAAATTCCGTTAATAATATCCTAAAGATTTATGATGGTTTAACATTCGATAGCGGGTATTCAGACCCTGCCTTTATCAATGACGGTAAAAGAAAAGTATCTTCTATCCGCAATCCAAAAATATACGTCTTCGAGCATCCTATCGATACTCCAGAAATGCGTATGTTCTTGGATAAAATCATGTATGACAATATTTTCGAACCACTGCAACGGCAACAAAAACAATATGAAGCAGTCGTTCCTACCGTTATTTTCTGCCCTATGATAAGTAATGACATGGATGCAACAATCGATGAAATGATTAAACAATTATCGGCTACAGCTCCAGAAAACCGTCCACCTGTTTCTATTGTTACTAATATCAATAAAGGTGATCTACTTATGGATTTAGCTAAACTAAGCGGAGCAAAACTAATCAAGAAATACATAGATCCTAAAATCCAAGCAATGGATGTAGCTACAGGATTAGCTGCTACACCTGAAAACATTCATGATTTCGCAGGTTCTGCTGAACTTATCGAGTCTGACAACATGAAAACTAAAGTTGTCAATCCAAAACTCATGAATAATGAAGATGGGACTAAAAGTGATATTTATAATTCTCTTCTTGACGGTCTTAATGCAACTTTGGAAAATTATGAACAAACCAAAGAAGAGATCACAAAGATTGGCGTCCTAAAGAGACGTATTAATTCTCTTAAAGCTAATATGGTTGATTATCTTGTTGGTGGTATTTCTATGACGGATCGTGATGCAGTAAAAGATCTTGTCGAAGATGCAGTTTTAAATTGCCGAAGCTCGGCTGTAGATGGTTATGGTTTTGGTGCCAACTTTGAAGGGTTCAGAGCATTTAATCAACTTGAAAGAGAAGCCACTAAAGATTATACAGAAGAGGATCTTGAGAAATTAAAAAGTGGAGAAGTATTCAATATATATTCAGTTCTTAATCAAGCATACGTTGAACTTATTTCTCAGTTATACTTGGTACATTGTAATGGAAATAAAGCAGTGTCTATTGATTTGGCATTGCAATGCCTATTGAATGGCTGCCCATTCAATATCAGAACTGAAAAATTTGATGGTGATGTTTTAAGTTCCATCAAATCTGAACAGATTATTTTAGATGCTATCGCTACGATCATCGGTATGGTTTTTAGTACAAACCAATACCTGTGTGAAGCTCCAGAATATAATGTTTATATCACACCGGAATAAAAAGTTATATAATCTACTACATTTTAATAAAAGAATTATATTAAGGCTACGGAGTTCCGTAGCCTTAATATTTTGTCTATTTTACTTAAAAAGGAGAATAGAGAATGGGTGGGAAAATTATATTTTTGATTGTATTTATAATAGCTATGGTTATATCTATAATTATAGGTATAACCCTTGCCAAGTATGATGATGGTAAAAAAAATGGTAAATCGAGGAAAATTAAACCATACCATGTGAGGCGACGGATATGGTAATGACTTTAGATGAATATATCAAAAACCCTATGGGTAAAAACAATGCGGTGTTTAGCCAAAGAAGTATATTTAAAGAAGTTTATACAAAGAAGTTTGATGCTCTGATAGTGAGAGATGCAGGTAAGATCAACTATCGATTATATAAAGATACCGACAGAAGATATATCATGCACTTTAAAATTCCTTCGGAAATAATTGCCAAATTTTACTATGACGTCGTTATTGAATTCACAGCAAGCAATATAGCGATTGAAGCTGAGAATACTTTAAAAAACTACGAAGTTAAATTCTTCTCTAACGATCCAGCTTTCGTATTTACCCATGCATATTCATTTGCCAAGAATAAATTATTTATAGAAGACTTAATGCCTAAGATGAGTAAAAGGGCATTAACTGAAAAGGCGGATATTAGAAATCCTAAAAACGTTATAGGTTATGTAAAAACGATCTATTTCGCATACATATTTATACAACTAAAAGGTTTAGACAAAAAGGTTGTATGGTTAGCAGAAAGTGTCCCATATGTAAAGAAAGACCTATTGGCTTTCGTTGAAGATGCAGATAAAAAGGTAGAAGCTCGACAATTACAGGGAGAACAGAAAGCTAAAGAAGAAAAGAAGAAAAAAAATCCTACTGGTTATAAACCTAATATTCCATCAATTGGTGGGAACCGGAGTACTAAGGGCATATCAAAAACTACTGTTGTCAACACACATAGTATGGTAAAGAAAACAACTACTAATAAAACTGTTGCTCATACTAAAACGACAAAAAGAAAGTAGATTATATATTATATCTATGAGGTGAAATATATAATATAATAATTTTTGATGGAGATTAGGGGGAAATGTACTTGAAAACTATAGTAGAAAGAAGTATCATACCTAAATTCGTACCAGTTGATGAATGGGTTATGCAACCAGAAGATTGCATATTCGCTCATGCGCGTGGAGCTATCATTGCAAACATAGCGCCAATCTATGGAATGCCAGAAAATAGTGATATCAATTATTTTATGATGTCATCTAAACGGTGTTACAACAGTGATACTAAAATGAAGGAAGAGAAGCTAGTAATTGGTTTCAGAGAACACAATACTACCTATCTAAATTACTTTGAAAAATTCTATGATAGAGAGCATATATTATTCTTTATATATGCTAAACTAAAGTATCTTATCGATTATCAAGAAAACTATACCGAAGATCATTTTATTAATGATATTGTTAGATGTATCATTGATAATACAATGTCTCCAGAATTGCATTATAAAATAGGATGCATGAATAGGGACAACTACAATATTCATTTAACCTATCGAAATAACAAAAATCCATGTTTAGAGTATACAGATTTCCATGCAACTATACTGATGGAAATATCAATGCTACAAAATATAATTATACCTTTGGTATCACATTATATTTATACTAGAAAAGTACCCGCCCCTGAAATCAAAAGAATCCTACTTAGGGCATTTGATCGTATCTTTGTTATGATTGTACACAAACATGGTATAGATATGATATCTAAACTCTTTGAAACAACAACAACAAATGTAAACAAAAGCCGCAATAACAATATGATACTTTTTGATATGCAAGATATACGGGGAAGAAACGCGACCGTACATTCTATGTATACCTTAGAAGATCTTATCATGCAGATAATTCCAAAATATACATATTCCAAGAATATTATTCATTTTAATTATGATGCAATCATGCGAGATATTAAGTATAAAATTACTGATATTCCATATGAATTTGCATTGATAACTGTATCATCATCTAGCAGGGATGATGATAACAATAGTGAAAGCGATAAGTTTGAAGCGCATATGGCTAAACAAGATGAGGCTATGCTTATTCAGACTAATGTAAACTGTGAAACCACAATGCGGAATATCATTCAAGAGTTTGGTCCGTTTTCAGAAGATGAGATTGAGTTCTATAGGAAAGAACTTACCATTGATGGGAAACCACTAAAGAATGAATTCCAGTGCAATCTTATATCATATTTATTCTTAAGAAATTTCTGTGATACTCAAGCTGTAAAACTCATAAACAATAGAGACTATCTAGTGCTTATGATAGCAGCTAAACGGAAACTAATACGTGAAGGACAAACTATGCTTCCATTTATTCTTGGTGGCAGAATTAGTCGTTTTGTTACAAGGAAGACGGTAAATAAGAAAATCTTACAGCGAATGATGATCTCTGATAATTTCCCTAAAGTTGTTGATAAGTATCGTAACGAAAAGATTCAAGACCAGATTCTACTCAAAAACATCGCTCAGATTTTAGCATCTGAGTTTAAGAATATCGATTATTACAACGAAGATCTAAATGGCATTACTGTCGATTATTCACATACGCCAGAAATAATATGTGAAGAAATGCTAGTACTTACGTTACTAATTTAAACCAATACACAGGAGTATGCATTAGCATACTCCTATATTTTTTGGAGGGGGGATGAAAATGTGGATTGAATATATATTAATAGTGGTAAGTATATATTTGATAAATCACATATTACTACATTCTGCACATAATAGTGCTAAAGGAGAGAAGCCAAATGTATAAAGGTGTAAAGAGATTACTTTCTATATTAACGGTGTGTTTGGCAGTGGCATCTATCATCAATATTGTAACTGGGGGTACGTCTAAATTAAGTAATGCAGATTTTTTGATATGCGTATCAATCACATGTGTATATATGATATGCAGTAAACTTTTAAGAAAGTAGGTTAGATTCTATGTTCCAAGACAAATTAAGAGCATTTTTATTAGGTAAGTTCCCAGATGCTCATAATGCGTCTGGGAATAAAGAGGTTGCACTTCGGTGCAGATTCTGTGGAGATAGTTCTACTAATCTAAAGGATACACATTTATATATTTATCTTGGTAATGATGATGATAAACCGCCTATGTATAATTGCTTCAAATGCAATCAATGTGGCATATTAACACCAGATATACTAAGATCACTAGTAGATTGCAACCAAGATGGAGATCTCATACATGAGCTCAAATCATACAATGCTAAAACAATTAAGACTTCCAAGAACAGACTCAGATCCAATAAGACATATAAAATTTCAAATAAATATTTAAGAGATGATGAGTTAAGTAAGGCTAAGCTCCTTTATATAAATAGACGCTTGGGTCTTAATCTTACATATGCTGACTTGTTACAAAATAAAATAGTTTTAAATTTATTAGATTTATTAAATGGTAATAGAATAGAAAAGTATACTAGATATGATAATATCGTTAAAGAATTAGACGATAGCTTCATAGGATTCTTATCTATGGATAATGGATTTATTAATCTTAAGAATCTCCACAAACCAGGAGTGGTTAATAAGTATATTGACCGTAGATATACAAACTATAGTATTTTTGAAGGTGAAGATAATACTAGACGGCATTATAATATACCAACAAGATGCAATATAGTATCACCTGAACCTATTAAGATCCATATAGCTGAAGGCCCATTCGATATACTATCAATATTCTATAATCTAAACAATGGAAATAGACAACAGAACATTTATACTTCCATTGGAGGTAAATCTTATCTAAACGTCATAAAACTATTTCTATCTGGGTTTGGAATAATGAATTGCGTGTTTCATTTATACGTCGACAATGACGTATCAGATTCGGAAATAAAAGCTATCTCAAATTTGCTTTCTCCTATAGGGATACAAATCTATATGCACCGCAATATATTCCCAGGGGAAAAGGATTTTGGGGTTAAATCAGAAAAAATAAAAGATCAGATTATACGCATATAAGCACATTGGGAAACCAATGTGCTTTATTTTTTGTTAAACATTCGATTAAAAGAAAGGAGGTAATACAATTGGGTGGAAAATTTTTAAATACTGATATGAAAGTTACTATTGATAGTTTACTAGAGGGTGTAAGATCAAGATTAGATAATCCGTTTTATACTTTTATAGATAAGCCTCCAACGATTGTAACATATTACAACCCTAATATAGACGCGTCTATATTAGATGAGGGAACAAAACAAATATACGAATCGATCGGACCTCAAAGCGGATTAAGATTCAACAAAATAAATAATGTATTCTTATATGGATTCGAAAAAATTGCATTAGATATCGATATGAGTGAGTGGGGCACAGAATCTAGCCCAATAGAGGGAGAAGTTATGCTTCCTCCTAATACATTCGTTCCATATCAAGAAGGATATTTCTCAATTAATCATCTAGGAAAGAATATTTTTTTTAGAGTAATTGGAATTAATCTTGATACCCTGGAAAATGGCAATAATTTCTATAAGCTCACATATAGATTAGATAACTTTGATCTAGCGATAGATGCCCAGGTTGTAGGTCAGTTTGATATGGTCGCTGGGAATATAGGCGGTAAATATAAATCTGTAATTACTAGCAATGAGTATACTTTTATAGAGAGCATACAAAACATATCATCTACTCTTAGAGAATACTTCACTGGACTATTCTTTAAGAAAAGAATACAAACATATGTAGTTGCATATGGGGATTGTTTTTTCTATGATCCTTATATGATTGAGTTTATAATTCGCAATGGTATACTTGATAGTGGCTCATCTAAATATAGTTACATTACCCAACAAGTATACCTATCGCAGACATTTTGTATTGAGTACGATAAAACTGTATTTAAATATTTAGAGCAAAAAAATAATAAAATCAATTTTCAACGAGCTTATGGGATTCTTATCGACGATCCAACATCTCTACTTACTACTAGAATGGAAGACTACTATCTGATAGATTATAAAGTTAAACTTGGGGTACTAGCCGATCCTATAGATTTGTTTGATAGTGATCTTGTAGAGGCTATTACTGTTGGTAAAATTTTTGAAGCTGGAGATCCTAAAGAATATTACAATATTATTAGTAGTTATTTTAGTGGTAATGATATAACTCAAGATATGATAGATGCGTTAGAGAGAATAGAATACAGTCCTGGCGTTGAGATATTCTATACGATTCCAATGATTATATTCATACTAGAAAAATATGCAATTAACTTGTTAAAAACGGATAAAATGACCTTAGCTTAACATATAAATAAGATTGCTATGAAAGGAGCGATTACTTTGTCTAAACCTTTCGATACACTTTTACTCAATGAAATGGTTAAAGAAGATGAGGATGACCTAATGCTTATGGATGATGATGATCTTCTTGATAGTATGATGGAAAGTATGTCTATTAAAGAAGAATTGTCAGACATTTTTCCACCTGAAGAAAAATACATGGAGGTATAATGATGAGCCTTATTGATGAAGAATTTCTTGATGATGATCTTGTTATGTCAGTAATTGATGGAGACATTGACGATGAAGTCGATGCAGAAGAAGATTTACTAAACGATAGCATTTCTGATAGCGATGCTATTGATATTGTAATGGGTGAAGAAGACCCAATGGATCTAGTAGATTCGAATATTTAAGGAGGAATTTTTAAAATGGTTAATGTAATTAAAAAGAAAGTAAACGTAAGAGCGCACACTCCAATTACCAATCTTAAATACCCAATTGCAGGAGTGGCAAATGGTATTAGCCTTACACTAGATGAGATTCTTGTTTGTATTCGTGGTAACGCAAAGGTCGAAGAGGTTATCGGATTCAATAAAACAGTTCCTCTTGATTTTGCAAACTATGATAAAAACAATAGCATTCAAGAAATAGTCGCAGAAATTGAACCTGCTAAAATTATGAACGTTAAAGAAGTAGGCGGTAAACTGATTATTGAAGCTGCCACCGAGCCAGTAGATACCACTCCGGCAGTAAAAGCGATAGTTCCCGAGCCAGTACAAGAAGTATTACCTCCAACAGAAACAGTAGAAGCTGATAAAATTGCCGATGAAGAAGTTAAAGTTGATGCTGCAATCGATACTGTTGAAGCCGAAGTCAAAGCTCCTGTATACAACAAATACAAAAGAAATTAATAAAAAATAAATCATATGTATTAATAAAATATACCCGTGAATGAATTCATTCACGGGTATATCTATTATTTTTTATTAGTTTTCTTTTCCTACAGTTTCGTTATCCATTTTAATAGCCTCCGTTCTTTTATAAAATAGCGGCTATTATAATTTATCATTTTTACCTTCAGTGGCATGTATTACTCGTGCGGTTGTTTTAAATATTTTATTAAAATCATTAAAATGCTTTGCAATTACAACAGAGAATTTCATATCTGAAGTAATATGATATTTGGTAATAGTTGTATTTGGATTATCAGAAATCAAATTTTTCTCTTCTATATTTTCATTTACATTACTTGGAAACACTCCTATATCTACTTCCATATTAAACTCTCCAGCTTTACCTCCTCTTTCTACTATAAATGTAACACTATACATACTAATCAACAACCTTTCATATAATTTTATTATTACTCACCTATATAATATATAATTGATAATGTAAACTATTACTTAATTGGGTTCTACTAGCAATACATGCTTTAAACATAAATATAACGTAAAGGAGGTAATCGAATGAATGCATTAGCGTATATTATATGCGAATCGTCTGCTAAAGATGTAGAATTTAATATAGTAAATCAAAATAGAAATTTCGTCATTGCAGAAGGCATTATTCAGGAAGCTGAAGAAGAGAATCGTAATAGACGATGTTATGGACATGATGATCTATATAAAGAAATTACTAGTTCTAAACAACAGGAACTTGTTTCGAGCGGTAATTTCAAAGGCGAAGCTGGTCATCCGTCTGCTAATGATTTAGCACGACAACAAAAAATCGATCCTACAACTGAACAAGTTTGGTATACTAAACTATGGATGGAAGGTAATTTAGTAAAAGCAAATTTCCGTGGTACTAATAATGAATTAGGTAAATCATTCAATGATGATTTGATAGATGGGCAGAAACCTTCTTTCTCTCTTAGAGCATTAGGTACTATTATACAAAGTGCAGGTAAAGCATATGTACGCAATCTTAAAATTATTACTTATGATAGGGTTTATTATCCTTCTCATCCGAAGGCTTATACAACTAAGATTATTAGTGAAGGAACAACACGACAAGGTAAGAAATATATCTATGTTCCTGAAAAAGTTACAGAGAATGGGAATATTCAACTGGTTGAAGAGGGGTTCCAAATTATAACTCCTGTTACAAATGCATCTGTCAGAGATTATATCTTATCCGAATCTGCTAATCTTAATACCATCATCAATAACTTTGATACTTTCTATGAAAGTATTACTGTATCAGAAAGTGGTAAAGAAGTTACATTGATTGATAAGAACTATGACAGAATCGTAGTATCGGTTGAACGGCATATTCAAAATGAGATTATGGATTTTTGTTATAAAAAATAAAAATAAAGAGAGTATGCAATTGCATACTCTCTTTATTTATTCGAATAAAATGTTATAAAATGAGTTCTCTGGGATTATATGTTTCATTCCTGGTATATCATTAATCAGTATTTTGATATGTTCAACTAGTTCATTCATTGTCTTAGTTTTATATAGATAATACGCAGATTGTACATCGTCTATATAAACTGTTATATCGCACCCCCCAGATAATCTTGGTGCTATAATAATCGTTACTCTCATACTACAAAATTGATGGTTCCAAATATGAACACCATCTCTATACTCAAATAATATTTTCATTCTTTCAACCCTTTCTTAATTTAGTAATATCTTCATCTATAGAATCTATATTTTCTTTCGCATTTTTTAGTATTTCTATTATTGCAGGTTTAACAATACCTTCTACAAAGTTATCTAGCGCACCAGACCCATCGATAGTTCCAATCCCATTACTACCAATAAAGAAAGATGCGCTATGCTCTTCTTTAGATTGGCTATAAATTTGTGCAGTTATGCGCACATTGCGATATATCTTACCTACGTTTAATATATGATTCTTCTCATCTACTTTAAAAAATATCATAATTTATCACTCCTTATGCCATAATATATTTTTTATCTATACGATATATTATTTCTTCTAGTCTTTTTTGTTCATCTTCAGTTTGCACTTTGATGATTAAACTATTATCCTCTTTAATCATATTGAATACCTTCATACTATTGAAGTTACTTAGTTCATTTATTACTGGATAGATCACGTTAGGATCTATTATCTCTCCCTTATGTTTTATCATATATCTCACCCCGTTAAGATTTAACAGGATAGTGTCAAGATCTTTATATCTGGCTCTATTCGTATCTATCATATAGGTTTCCATTATATTGGCTACCATTTTACTTTTAGATGATGGCACATATTTTGTGCCATTTATTTTTGCATACTGATGGAGATCTTCTAAGATTGTATGGTTGAAGTCTCCTAAATTCATTTTTATCATATTAAGATTATCCATAATAAAACAAATAGAATTTAATTCATTAGATTTTTCTATCCATGCTCTATATGAATAGTCTCTTTCATATTTATAATAGTTCACATCTTGATCTATATGTGATAGCTCATGTGCGACCGTCCTTATAATGTACGTAAACCTTATAAGCGGTTCCATGTCTTTTAGTGCATATGCCATACTTTGAAGATTAAAAGTTATAGCGCCATTACATTCTCTTGCATGTACCTCATCATTAGAATATACATAAGAGAATTTATAACAGCGTAGATTTCTATTCACCTGTCCATTTAATAATTTCATTGCAGCATCAATATAATATTTATAATTTGAATACTTCATTTTGCTTACCCCCAATCCATTCTCTGTTATATAATATATAATTAAATTTACATTTTAATAAGGAGTTGATAATATGCCAATGAATCGAATGACGGATCTTTTAAATAAGATAGAGCGCAGACTTGGAACAAAACCACTTAGTCTCCCACCAGATATTGCTAAAAATAAATGGGCAGAGGAGGTAATAGCTAATGAAACTTTAGATTCATTCAGTAGGTATTACCCCCATAAGATATTATACCTTATGGGACCATCAAATAAAAAAGGAAACTATTATCTGATAGATGAGGATACTTGTGAAAATCAAGATATCCTAGGTGCAGCAGATATAGACTGGCATGAATTTAGTGCCAAATCAACTGCATACCAAGGTGGTGGAGGATATGGCACTCTTGATATGATGGCTACTGGGTATGATGTAGAAGATATTTGCATGGGTCAAATGTCTGCAGATCATAGTTCTTTATTCACTAATGGTATTTATGTAGATTGGATACCGCCAAATAAAGTAAGACTATCAGCTACTATGGCTAATAATTATCTTGATTTTGTAAGAAGCATTCCAATCAATTTATTAGTAAAACACCCAACTAATTTAATGACTATAGCTCCAACTAAGATGGAATTGTTTGAAGCTCTTGCTACAGCAGACGTTGCATTATTCTTATATGAGTATCTTAAACATTACGATGGAGTAGATACTATATTTGCAACAACTGATCTCAAATTATCTAGTTTAGAAGATAAAGCTAATAAGAGAGATGAAGTAGTACAGAAGATGGAAGATAATTATGTCAGTGCGGCTAATACTAATCAGCCAGTTATGTATACAACAAACTAAAAAATAAAGAGGTATAGCATTATGCTATACCTCCTATTCTAATCCAATTCCGCTATCTTATTCGCGAAATACGATTTATTAGATTTAGACTGTATCTTCCTTCCACTTCTAGCCACAACTGTGTCTTCTATGGATTGAGAGTCTGTAAAGTCATACATATTTGTGCCATATGCAGGCTTACCAAAATAAGATAGCATACCCTGAGCATATGAAAACATATCCATATTATTTATACATTCAAGGAAGCCACTATACTTACCTATAGGCATAAGAACAAAGTTATTTGGAGAAGATAAGTTCATACGGATACATCCAATTTTTTCTCCATTATAACTATCCATTATATCAGGAGAAAATACTAAATATTTCCCCAAACTCAATCCTGTAAACTCTACTGGAGTTATTTTATTTCTAATAGTAACGATACCGTTTTTCTTGACAAACATATTGTCGAATTCTTTATTGAACAAGTCAAATACAGAATTTATTACCTTACGCAATAAGAATATATCTTGTTGCCGTATCATGATATATTCTTTAACTCTATTAACTGCTTTCAGATTTTCTATTGATGCGAAGTAATCAAATGACCGTTTTAAATTGACCACCTTTTGTCCTGCTTTTTCATTGTAATATTGTACTTCTTGATGATAACTTCTTCGCCCATATTTTTCAGAGCTTTGGAACATAGAAAGATTCATCTTTAAAACCGCATTAGGCCCAAGATAATACATTATATCTTCCATCTTGTTATAGTTTTCGAACTTTAATTCCTGCATCTATTAGTACACCCCATTTACGATCTTAAAAAAATAAAAGGGGAGATAATCTCCCCCGTTATATTAATTAAGCTTATTATCGAATTCAAAGTTCTCTGCATCGATAAACTTCATATAATGCTTACCATTAAACAAAATATATCTATCCTTATCGAAAAACGTAGATTTAGAAAGACCATATTTGGCATTCTTAAGATTAAGAAATTTGTCGAAACCACCAGCCTTCAATACTGTTTTTATTGCACCTTCCAGCCTAGCCATAATTTTAGCTTTGAGCTCAGCTGGAGCATTTTTCAGACTGTCGATATTGATATATTTCTTTAACAGATCAATATCAATTCTTGTGGCTATCTGCTGAGTGTTCTCTAACGTGATTGTAGTTTCAGGATTATTAATAACTTTCACGCCTTCTACTACACTTTTATTCTTTGCAATTGTGGCACTAGCATTTCTAGCAGTTTTGGCCATTATTTGTGCAGCACGAGCATTCGCAGCGTCAATAAACTGCTGCTCAGTAGCTTTAGATTTATTAGCTTTACTAATGAATTTTCCATCAACTACTTTGAATTTTTCTCCATCGCGATTAATTTCAATCTCTGCAGATTTAGGAGTTTTGGCCATTATTTGTGCAGCACGAGCATTCGCAGCGTCAATAAACTGCTGCTCAGTAGCTTTAGTTTTATCATCTTTACTAATGAATTTTCCATCAACTACTTTGAATTTTTCTCCGCCTCGATTAATTTCAATCTCTGTAGATTTAGGAGTTTCATCAACCACAGTAGAGTCTACTACAATAGACTTCTGCAATGGTTTAGTTACTGTTTTTTCCAATGGTGGTAAAACTATAACCTCTGAGATAAGCAGCGGTGTATCCACTATTGGTACATCAGGATTAGAATCTTTAATATCTTGAACTTCTTCTTTAGATAATGCCGCACTCAGTTCCATTTTACCATCTTGATAAGTCATAAGCAATCTGTCGCCATCAAATATTTTTACTGTTTTTGCAACTAAATTGATTTTCATGCAATAGCCACTTAGCATAAAGATATCATTTGCTTCACCAAGAAATTCTTGTATTTTAGAGGTAAGCTCTTGATCGGAAACCGACAATGCTTTCTTGGTAAACATCGCAGCCGAAACGCGATCAAATAAGATCTTTTTCATTTTAGAACAAGTCACCGCAAGACTGTCTTTGTAATCAATAGAGATCCCTTGGTTCTCAAGAACTGTGATGATATCAAGCAGATTTACCTCTTTAGTGTAAACATCTTGTTCCTCCTTGGACACATCGGCATAGGTTTTAGCGTCTTGGAACATAGTTAATTTCTCCTTCGTGGCTGGTCGATAATTTCAACTTCAGCCTATATATTTTATTCATTCTCACCTATATAATATATAACTGAAATATCGACTATTGACACTATAGATATATCAATTTTGAGAAGGAGGAGTATCAGTACTATGGAATTCTATCGCAATATCTTTATATCGGATTGCAAATAAATTTCTATTTACAATATCCTTTGAGGTTTTGCAAACAAGGTGCAATGGGGTAGATTTAAGCATACGCATACAGTTCTCTGTATTTAATTCATTATCCTCGGTAAGCAATAAGCTTTTAGCTAATTTGATACATTCAGCAATTCTTATCTTCTCTCCAGTGGTATACACAAGAGTTATATTTCTTAATAATTCGTCAAATCTGTTATCCATTTTCTATGATCCTTTCATCCGCCATTCTGCCAACATGTAGTCTTATCAGCTAATCGACATTCGCTATATGTGCAAATAGTCCCATATCCAGTTACTGGGCAAAGACAAACAACCTCATCGTGTGGTATTACATCTAAAGTTTCGGGTTTAAGAATTTTTTTCTTTAGCTCTTCATATTTACATGCTAAGGTATATGCACTTTTTATAATATTAGTTTGATCTTTAAGTACCCGAGTATTTATCTCTGAAAGTTTACTAAATCGTTCTTTCAAATCAATAAGTTCCTTTTCGGCAGTGGTTGCTCGTTGAATAATTTTATTTATAGTTTTATCTTCAGCATAGAGTAGATTAAGTATAACTTTTTCTTCTGCTTTTATATCTGCATCTTCTAGCTGAATAGTTAGATTAAGTACTTTTACTTGTAACTCTTGATATTCTTCTTTTGATATTTCCATATATATTCCTCCTTTAATAGAAAATAACTCCCATATCTCCAATGGAGATATGGGAGTTATGAGATATCATTTTACGCTATGTATTTTGCAAAACAAGATTTAGCCGTTTCTCCACTGACTGATTTGTACAATCTTTGGATACGATCTAATCCACCCTCAAGTTTGTTTAGACGAGTAAGAGCCGCTGCTACTTTACGATCGTCACCCAAGGCGATTGATGCTTTGATAGTATTAACTTCTTTTTGAACAGCCACAACATTTTGCACCGCTTCTAAATTTGCTTTTTTGACAATAAATTCTGCTAAAAATACCAATAATAATTTCACTGTTTTAATTTCTGCTAATTTCATTTGAATAAACCTCCTTTATTATTTTTACTATATTGTATGCATATCAATAATTTTCCATAAGCTATTATATTTTAGAATAACTAACTTTGTTAATATCTACAAACATTACAAATCTTGTTCGAACTACTATATTATCCCACAATAATACCACGTTACTTAGAGTAGTTATTAAAGTAGGGGTAGTACATGGTGATGTAGTATTGCCTAAACCTAATTGACCATATGTATTATCACCAAATCCTTTTACTGTACCATCATTTAGTAAAACTACTGAATAATTGCCACCACCTGATATTTGTTTTACGTTAGTTAGACCAGTTATTAATGTAGGACTATTATATTGGTACGTAGTATTACCTAATCCTAAATTACCAAACTGATTAGCACCAAATCCTTTTACTGTACCATCATTTAGTAAAACTAATGAATGATCTGCGCCACATGTTATTTGAGATACGTCACTTAGACTAGGTATTAGCGTGGGTCTATTGTAATCATTAGTATTATTTAAACCTAAATTACCATATATATTACGACCAAATGATTTTACCGTACCATCTGTTAGTAAAGCTAATGAATGATTAGTACCACATGATATTTGTTTTACATTACTCATCCCTGATATTAATGTAGGAGTATTAATTATAGATGTATTATTACCTAACCCTAATTGACCATAGTAATTACCACCAAATCCATATACTGTACCATCGTTTAGTAATGCTAATGAATGACTACTACCACATGATATTTGTTTTACATTAGTTAGACTAGGTATTAACGTAGGGCTAGTATACGGAGAGATAGTATTACCTAATCCTAATTGACCACTACTATTACGACCAAATCCATATACTGTACCGTTATTTAGTAAAACTAATGAATAAGATTGCCCTCCTATTACTTGTTTTACATTACTTAACCCTGATATTAATATAGGAGTGTTTTGTTGAGTCGTAATACCCAATCCCAATTCACCGTTACTATTACTTCCAAATGATTTTACCGTACCATCATTAAGTAATAATAGCGAATGAGATTGACCGCACGATATTTGTTTTACGTTACTTATATTAGGTATTAATATAGGGGAGGTATATGGGGTTGTTGTATTACCCAAACCCAATTCTCCTTCACCATTATATCCAAATCCTTTTACTATACCATCATTGATTAATACTAATGAATGATTATTTAATCCCATTATAAACACCTCTTATATTCTTATATAGTTATTGATGTGTTTAAATATAAGATGGTATATTTACACTATATGGTATGTCTATCAATAATACGCTGCAAATGTTTCTGTTCAAAAATTAATATTTCTAGAGAAGCTTCTATTGCAATTTTACGGTCTTCTGGATTTGGGTATATTGTTGATTCCGTTAGCATTTTTCTCCGAATTTCAATAGACTTTTTTAGGTTTTCATTATAGCTTTTAATATCTTCGAAAAATGATAATTTATGATAATCTAATACTTTTTGAAAATTTTCAGCAGTTGTGGGAGGGATAATAAGATTTTTATTATCCCGTCTAATTTCCTTCATGCATTTCATAATAAATCTTCTCCCTTATAATTCCAATATATTGGAATATGTTATATTTTTATTATTAAGACGTGTAATTCCAATAGACTCTAGTGGAAAGTTAGTTAAATTGTCATGAATGATTGTGGTGTAATCGATAAACTCAATTAGCCATTTAGGAATAGAATTACTAGACGGAATAGCTACTGCTATTGCATCTCCGTTAAACTCTTTAGTATCTAGAAGCTTGGTCATCTGTTCAAACTTACTAGGATTAGATATTTTAAGACCTTCAATATTCTTCTTGTTTATATTTACCTTAATGATAAGAATACTATTTCTCTTTTCCAAATCAATAGCTTCTTCATGTTCATCCCTCAAAGCATTGTATGCGACGGATGCTTTTATACCTTGAATTCTGAATGGCATATCATATGTACCGATAGATTTGATTCTAGCAGGTTTATGATACATAGTTTCCCCATTCTCAATAGAATTAAAGATCTTTCTTTCAAGAATCGCTATTCCTTTAAGAGTTTTAATCTGATCTATACCATCAGAGTTTAAAATATCTTCATAAAGAATCTTTTTAAGAGCTTTAGCTGTAGATTGCGGTATACCAACCTTATCAATTGGCAGACCAGATATTGCTAGAGATGCATCTTTTGGAACAATATTACCTTCTTGTATTTCTTGTATAGATGCGTAATTCTTTTTACCATCAGTAAGAAGAATACTCTTGAATAGATACTCATTCTTCATAATAAGAAGACACTTTCTATTTGGTGCTGCAGAGTTATGGTTTACCGTATATTTATACATGTAATCCAAGATAAGTTCACTTACGCAATACGACATGATATTTATGATAGAATGTCTCAGACCATCCTGTGGGATCATCTGTACTGGATTAATCATTCTTGCCTGTTCGATAAGCTCTTCGTTGTAGAAATCGTAATCGTATGAATGGTCAACTCGTTCAACGATAGAAAGTAACTCTCTATCCCCAAAAGAATCCATTTCCATATACTCGACTATATCAATTATCTCATGCTTGATATTCATTTCGACACCCTTTGTCTTTTCCAAAACAAACCTATACCATGGCTCTAAACTAATGATACAAGAGTCAGTATCTGTAACTAATACGATATCACGCATCATCGTTTCTACTCTCTCAAGTTTATCAATGATTTGGTAACTGTAATACACATACTCTTTTACATATGCGATTAGTTGTTGCATATCGGCCTTTATTTCTTTTGGTGGTTTGTTAGGGTCTAAGAATGGGAGCTTCAGTGTGCAAAGGATCTTAATAAGAAGAGCATTCATTCGGCTATTGTTAAAGAACTCATACATATTATTCTTATAATATAACCTAGTCAAATCTTGTGGAGTTAATCTACTCATAATATCCCATACTAGTAAAGCGTCTTTCTTATCAGGAATCCAGTTATATCCACAAGTGCCCATAATTTTGCAATAAGATTCTGCAAGAGATATTTCTCTATCTAGAATATCATTGTCATTAAAGGTTCTCTTTTCAGTTCTTGTGTTGTCAATGAATGTAATAATCTCATTAAGAGATCCGAATTTTACATTGTTTGCAAGTAACCCTTCAAACAGCATGATCGAAGCAGAAATACAGGACTTACCCTGGCGGGTGATACTGGTGGCAACATAAATGTTGTAAAACATAGAACTGTAGTTGCCTAAGCAACCATACAGGGCGTTTGAGTCGACCTTGGCTAATAACTGCAATAGATAGTATTTTTCGTATTCATCACTACCTTTAGGATATTTAAACATTTCCTTTTTAAACTTATCCCTGATAGTTACAATCTCTTCAATCAAGTCATACAGTGGGTTCTTTACTTTACCATGTTTAGTAAATAAACAGCCATAAGAAGTCATGATTGGTTCTTTGTCTAAGATATAGTTTGTAAGCTGTGCAATTGTGGTATTAACCGTTTTGTGTTTATAATTATTATGGATAGAGCAATCACTATCCTTAAATCTTTTCTGAATTGAGTATTGAATTGCCTCATCCAACTCTTCGTCTGTTAAAGCCGGAATAGACAAAGGCATAATCCTCTTTAGTATTCCAGTATATCTCTCCATTAATTTGCCATTAAACATCTCTAATCTCCCCTTTATCAATACGTATAGCTCATTAAATTAATGTAGCCATTGTATTAAAAATTAATATCGTATGATTTTAACAGGTTTGTATTTACCAAACATCTAAATAAACTACAGGTGCTATACTGTGGACATATTTATAAAATAAAATATACCTTAGGGGGTTTTTGAAAATGGGATTCTTTAATGAAGACACCGCAATAAACGAAACTGGTGTAACTGACATGACTGCTGTAATGGAGCAGATCTTTGTTCAAACCGTTGGAATGATGAACGAAGATCAAAGAAACGAATACTTGGCTTCAGATGAAGTAAAAGCACTAGAAGAAGCTGGTGTTATCGGAAAGAAAACAATTGTACGTCTTTCCAAAATCGATGATTTAACTCGCCGTATCAAAATCGCTGCTTTCCAAAAAGCAAAAGAAGATGGGGATGCCAACTGGGGAATGTTGCGTAAAAACCGTATCAAAGAACGCGAACTAATTGGTAAGATTATGAATAAGTATGCAACCCGTGTTAAGAAAGATGCAGTTGTTGCTCAACGCAGCTTGCTTAAAATCACTCCTAATGCATTCACTAAACCACTTGGTCGCTAAGAGAAGAATATAATAAGAGGGATAGCATTATGCTATCCCTCTATATTCTGGTTATATATTATATATGTGAATAAATAATATTGGAGGTTAAATTATGTCATTTTTTGGAGAGGCTATAGTTGATAGAATACCTAATATATCTAGTGTGGAGATGTGTGTAGGTAGAGGTTTAAAGAAAGGTGAAATTGACTATGCGATAGTATCTAAAGGAGATAAAGGTGTAATAATTATAAAAATAGATAAGTTTGTAGGATGTTTCGACTACGAAGACTTTTTCGATCATAAGATATACACCGTTCTAAACTACAAAGAATCAGAATCGACAAATGAAGCATATAGTAAAATGATGAAATGGATTGGGAAGATGTGCAAGAAGGTAGATGGCAGATATTTTAATAAAATTAATCCCTACAATCATCAAGTTGATTATACCATATTCAATGATAGAGTAATTCAAGAGATATATAAAATACGAAAAATAAAAGGGTAATACCTTTTATTTTTTATTAGAAGGATAGCATTTTGCTATCCTTCTATATTCTGTCTCAATTATATATTATATACATGAGAATTGGATTTGAAATCTCATCCAACTTATTATTACTACGAGGTAAGGGGGCAGGGCAATGCTAACTAATTTTAATAATTATCATATTTACCAAGAGCTTGTAAAGACAGGAAAGATGGTTTTGCACACAAGTGATATAACCATGAATAATTGGCACGAGCACTATGATGGTGTTCTAAACCTAATGCGAGACGGTATCGAAACCGAATTTCTACAAAAAACTTTTATCACGGTAGACTTTGGTGATGGTGACATCGTCGATATGTCTATAATGGATCTCTATTTTAATATAATTCACTGGTATCTGATTGTACGTTCGGCGAAACAGATCACAGGTAAACATTTGTATTTTCATACTGCAATTACTCAGGATAATATTAAAGGATTTATTGACGATCATTTTGTTGATGAGGTTAGAAAGGAAATGGATAGTGTGCGTATGAATAACATTATCGATGATACTTTACATAACTTTGTTGATGTCGACAGGTTCTCTATGTTTATTGCAAACACAATTAATTTGGAAGATGATATTGCATTAATGAATGCTAGCCCAGAGTTTGATGCTATCATGCATACTACATTCCCTAATACTCCTATCGAAGATGTTAAGGATTTCGGTATGATAAAAGCTAGAAGAGCTAAAGCTATTATCATTAACGATTCTAAAAATTTAATAGGGTACCATCATTGTCTCAGAGATCCGTTCTTATCTAGAGAAGGGATTAATGAAAGACAATATAAAGAATTTGCAATCCACATCGGGTCCAAACCCAATGGTCAAGGCGGGGTTCATCCTGCTATCATTGATGGTAGTTATCTTAGTGGTTCACTGAATAGTATTCTTAACCAATTTATAGACTCTAGTTCTTCTCGGGTTGCACAAATTCAGATGAAGAACAATGTAGGGTATAGTGGTAACTTTGCTCGTATCTTAGGTTTGAATAATATAGATACGACGATACATGACGATTCTACTTATGATTGTCATACTAGTAATTTCCAAATAGTAAATATTAAAAATAAAAAGATACTTGATCTTCTAACCGATAGATATTATCGGTTCAATCCAAATGGAATAGAATATTCCATACACTCAAAAGATACATCTCTAATAGGTAAAACAATTTATCTTCGTAGTCCAATGACATGTGCATCTGCCGCTAGAGGTAATGGTGTATGTTATAAATGTTACGGAGACTTGGCGTATACCAATAATAATATCAAGATTGGTAAGTTCGCTGCTGAAAACCTTTCATCCGAACTTACTCAGCGGCAACTATCGGCTAAGCATTTACTCGAAACTATTATTCGGAAAATGTCATGGGTTCCAGAATTCACTAATTATTTTGCGATTAATATTAATATCCTTCAGTTATCAACAGATTTTAACTTTCCAAAAGGAACTTATATGGTTTTTGATCCTCTTAAACTTATTCAAGAGAATGAAGATGATTATAAGAAAACAGACTATTTGGATGATGACGACGAAGAAGACGTTGTAGATGGAGATTATAATACGTTCACCACAGAATTCTATATGGAGGATAAAGAGGGAGAACGTACAATTATAAAAACAGAAGATGATAACCCAATGTATTTATCGTCAGAGTTTAATACATATTTAAAGAAACATGCGATTACAACTGAAGATGATATGTTGCAGCTAGATCTATTTGAACTGAATAAACAAGACCTGGCTTTATTCTTTATTAAACTTCACAATAATGAATTAAGCAAGACACTTGATGATATTCAAAGCACACTAAATAAGAAAATAGATCCTAAGAAAAGGAAAGAAAGCCCAGAGAGTTATACTAAAGATGCTATACTGCAGGCTTTGATGGAACTTATATTAGAAGGTAATCTACATATTATGGCTGTCCATTTAGAAATACTTCTTATGAATCAAATAAGAAGTGCAGGTAGTATTCTAGACAATCCAGATTGGGATTGCCCAGATGAGCCATATCAGGTTATAACTTTGAATCAGGCGCTTACTGATAATCCTAGTATTACAATATCTATGCTCTATCAAAACTTAAGCAAAGCATTGTATTATCCACTATCCTTCAAGAAGGATTCTCCATCATATATGGATCTATTCTTCATGAAACAGCCACAGAACTTTCTTAGTGATACGTCTAATATCATAGACGACAATCCTAAGCAAGAAAACTTCTGTCCAGCTATACGGCATAGAGTCAAAGATACAAATTAATTACATAAGAGAGTGCAATATGCACTCTCTTTTATTTTTATAAGGAGATGATTATATGATATTTTCAAATATAGAAATAGACGATGTTCAATTAAATAAAGATATAAAAATTATCGATAATTATCCTATTGATATTATATGTAATAACTCAATTGATTTATTTAATATTAAAATAAAAGATTTACGCTTCTCTGAAAATCAATTATTGCAGAGAAGATTAACTAAAGTATCAGACGAATTATTTAATATAATATTTAAACACGCCACTGATAATATGGTTGAAAAGATTAGCATCTTTATAGAAGATAAATATTTTAATACTAATGAAGTTATTAAAATATATAAAGAAATTGGAATGGCTGTTGGTATATTGGCTAAAATATGTGTAGGAAATCTAATATGCGATTCTGAAGATAATCAATATAGAGTTTTATATGAAAAGTATATAGAAAGTGTGAGAAAGGAGATAGCCAATGTTTGACCTTTTTAACACACCAGACTCGCTAAATATTTGGTATATTGTTAATGGGGATACGCGTTGCGACACATCGCTAAATAAAAAGAACGATGCTCTTGTGAAATTATTGCAAAGATTATATTCACACGGAAACGAAATTGTCATTTGTAAACTAATCCCTAACTGTTCTTTGATTAAAGATAAATATAATTTTATGTATATATTTGCAGATAGTAAGTACTACTGTGAGATGAAACTAAAATCGCCATTTGATGGTAGTACTGATATTCTTATACCTAAACTAATAGAAATGGGTGGTTTTGAAATGGTAGTATCTATCGATATTAATAAAAATTTAATAGATCATATGAAAACGATACCATTAAACGCGGAATCGTTTTCCTCTTCAATACTTACAAGTTTTGAAATGCGAGTTAGAGGTATTATAAAAAGAGAGGAATGATTAATATGTTTGATTACAATAAAGCTGGATCTCTGGTAATTTGGTATAAAAATAAAGGAGATATTCGCACGGCTAGAGTATTATATAAAAAGAATACTGAGCTGATAGAGTTGCTTAAAAGAGTAGGTTCTGGTAAATATGATATTGCAAATTTATATCCAAACTTCTCTATAATTAAAGAAGAAAGGTATAAATTTATATATGTATTTATAGACCCGTCTACTTATAAAACTCCAGAATCTCCACTTGATGATGAGGATAAAGATTTTATAGATAAATTATTAAACACTGAAGGTGTCGAGATGGTATTAGTGTTACCAATCGATAAAGAAGCAGCGTTTGCTATTAAAGCCAACCAACAAAGAATAGAATTATTATCGAATATGTTATACGCTAATTTCATAAAGCAAGCTAATGAGTTTATACAAGAGGAGAATATTTAATATGGAAGTTAAAGTAGGGCAGATTTACAGACATTTTAAGGGTAACTATTACGTTATATTGAACATTGCTAAAGACACAGAAACTCTAGAAGAAAGAGTTATTTATAAAGCAATGTATATTAAAGATGGAGAATTCCAAGTATGGGATAGACCTCTTGCTATGTTTACTGAACGAATTGAAAAAATATACAACGGTCCAAGATTTGAGTTTATGCAAGATTGTAGCTTTGATTGTGATCGTGTTGTCTTTTATAGTTATGATGAAAGAATGACCGAGGAGGATTTCAGAAATGGTATAACCCTCTTACTATCAGCCAAGAATGCATCCATACAAGCAATGCTAAGACTATTTAATCCGTATTTTGATATCTAATATAAAGGCTACCTATATAGGTAGCCTTTTATTTTTTGATTATATATTATATAAGTGAGCAATAAGACAATTGCATTATATCTTGAAGGAGATTGATAACAATGAAAGCAGAACAGTCTAATTTTATTCCAGCGGACAAATGGTGTTTGGTACGTCCTAACTCCAATGTGTATATTCACAACATTCCAGAAGAGGATCAAATATTTAAACATTCACAGGGTACTATATCTATTGCGGTAAAACCTCAAGATAGTATCGTAAATCATTTTGTAATGACATCTAAACGTGCATATAATAGTGAGTATATGCGCGAGCATTTAACTCATTATCTTAATTACTTCGAAAAGTTCTATGATCCTGAGAAGAATTTACTCTCAGCATATGAACGCATGAGCCTTTTAATGAATTTCAAAACAGAAGAGTATACTAAAGAATTGTTTATTTCAGATATTCAAAATTATATACTAAGTGGAGTTATATCTGAAAAGATTAAGAAAATGAATTTAGATAATTATAATTCAGAAATGCATTATAAAAAATCTAAATATAAGGTATTGGACTATACCGACGAGGAAACTATTTCTCTTATGGAAACTAGTCTATTTGTCAAATTTGTAATACCATTAATCTCACATTTCATATTTATACACAAACCAGAAAGAAATAATCCATTAATATCGGAGATAATTGGTAGTATAGTTCCGCCTCACGTATTCAATAAAATTTATGATATATCATCTTATTTTATTGACAATGAAGGTGATAGCTTGCCTAAAGCTATAAAGGAAGATATTGTATCTTATAAAGCTAGTATGACTAATGGAATCATCACAATGGTAGTTCCTAAATTGCTCTTTGATGGTAATATACTTAGATTTGTTTATCATGCTGCCACAAAAGATATAAAATATAAATCGTTCATACACGAGCAAAATGTTTATCCAATCAAAGAATAAAGTGTGTAATATGAGAGTGCTAGAAATATCACTCTCTTTTCTTTTTTATAATTTTATTTTAATTTGCTATCCAACAGCTTTATAATGGGGTGATTAGAATGAATAAAATAGAAGTGAGACATTCAAGCATAGTTATTAATAACTATGAGCTTGGAAATGCTCCTAGATTAGAAAAGTTTTTTAGTACGTATGATAAAATAAGACATATAAGTTTTCCTAAAGCAATTTATTATGATGAAGAGAATAAAAAATTGTATCTTCCAAGAGGAGCAGATATATACTTTATAGAAGGTGTATTTGGTTGCAAGGCATATTTAGATAGTAAATGCGATCCATGTAGAAAAGTAGAACCAATTAGGATTAAATATTTACCAAGAGATGACGTTCAAAAAGAAGCTATTAGATTTGTTCTTGGTAAGGATGAGTATAGCTATACTAAAGCAAAGTCTCAACTATCAGTAAATCTAAATCCTGGAGTTGGTAAGACGTATGTAAGTATAGCTATGGCATCATACACGTCTATAATGACAATGATGATTACTTCATCTTTAGGATGGATAGATCAATGGAAAAATAATATTGTAGAGTATACAGATATAAAGAAAGAAGAAGTTTATATTATTGCTGGCAGTGGATCTATCGCTAGACTATTAAATGGAATGAATGATTTTACAAAGTATAAGTTTATTCTAGCTTCCCATGATACTATAAAGAGTTATGGAGATAAACACGGTTGGGATAAAGTTGGAGGGTTATTTAAACTACTTGGGGTTGGGATTAAGATATACGATGAAGCTCATCTTAATTTCGATAATATTTGTAAGATAGATTTCTTCACTAATACAATGAAGACTATATATCTTACTGCAACTCCCGCTAGAAGTGATGAAGAAGAAAATATAATCTACCAAATGTGCTTTAAGAACGTTCCTGCTATTGATCTATTTAATGAGGAGGAAGATCCTAGAACAAAATATATAGGGATCAGTTATAACTCTCATCCTACTGCATTTCAAATAAATGATTGTAAGAATGCTTATGGGTTTGATAGAAACAATTATACAAATTATGCAGTAACAAGACCAGAGTTCTATAAGTTAATCTATATTCTCATGGAAATTAGTAGGAAAAAGAATGGTAAAACTTTAATATATATAGGCACTAATAGTGCGATACAAATAGTATTTAATTGGATGAGTTATTATTTCCCAGAGTATCTTGGTCAGATAGGAATATATAATTCTCTAGTTCCTAAGAATATAAAGGCTGAGCAGTTGAATAAGAGGGTTATACTTTCAACTACTAAGTCCTGCGGTGCAGCAATAGATATTCCTGGGCTTGTATTAACTATTGTATTAGCTGAACCTTTTAAGTCTGAAGTGTTGGCTAGACAAACATTGGGGAGAACAAGAGCCAGAGATACTGTTTATATAGAAGCAGTAGATAGAGGGTTCTTATCTATCAAGAAATATTATAAGCAGAAACAACAGATATTCGATAAGTATGCTACAGAGTCTACCGATATATTCATTAGTGATAAAGAGCTTGATGTGAAATATAATCAAATTGTTGCCGCTAGACAAATTGCTTATATTCAACAGATATACAACTATCAAATGAATATGGCACAGAGAAACATAGTAGAGCGCACCATTGTAGAAAGGGTGATAATAGATGGATGAAATAATAAATATTATTGATACTTTATTATTATTGACCGGAAAGAATAAGGGTGAAATTGATAAATTTCTAAAACAGCATAACGATGCACTCTCTAAAATAGATTTAGAAAAAACAGATATAGAACATTATATAGAATTTTCTAAATTAAATGCATATGATGGATGGAAAGCGTATTCGATGCTTCAAGATGTATTGCTTAGACGTAGAAAAATAAAAATACATAATAGTATATTTAATTGTATATGTCGTAACAGCAATACTATAGTTGCAATTGATAAGATTCGCGGTGAAATCGATACTATCGTTCAAAGAAACTATACATATACCCCACGAATACTAACCAATTTAGATTATAGTAAAAAACATTACTAGACTGAACGCTAAATGCGTTCAGCATATTTACCCCTTTATTGAATTAACTAGAGTATAAGAGCTCAATAAAGGGGTGAACCAGTATGATACAACAGGGTGGTGCGCAGTACAGTCGATTACCACAACAACGACAAGCTGCTCCAGCTAGAGTATATCAAATGTCTACAACCAATAGATCATTTTTAGAGATGCACTACTATCTAAAAAAGACTGGTGTAGAAAATAACAAATTCATGCTTACACTATTAGATCCGGATTTGGCTGGCGTAGATCCACACGATCCTAATCTGAGTCAGGTTCAAAAAGCTAAAATTCTTAGAGAAGTACGATTTAATTATTGGTACTATCTAAGAGAAGTTGTACGGGTTCCAGTTGCAGGTAAAGCTACAGGAGATGTATATAATCTTCATAGGGGTAACTTAGCATTAAACTTTTGCTTAATGTATAATTTGAATATCTTTTTCGAACTACCACGGCAGCAAGGTAAATCAGTATCTGCAGTTATTTGGTATTTGTACGTATATAACTTTGCTACGTCTAACTCTGAAATTACATTCTTAAACAAAGCAATGAAAGATTCCAAGCTGAATCTACAGCGACTTAAAGACATACGAGATTCTCTTCCATCATATTTACGAATGGATCAGCCTTATAGTATGGATAATAAGAAACTTAAGATGCCATCAACTGTAGAAACTATTCAGCATCCTATTAATAAGAACGTAATAAAAACAGCACCATCTGCTAGAAATCAAATAGCAGCAGCTAATCTACTTCGTGGTCGAACCATTCCTGCACTATGGGCAGATGAGTGGGCATTTATTCCATATAATGACATTATCTATATTAACACAATTCCTGCATTTAAAACTGCAGCATTGAATGCTAAGAAAGTTGGAGCTCCTTATGGTATACTACTTTCTACAACTCCTGGTATCCTAACTACTAATGAAGGTAAAGAAGCATATCGTATGCTTCAAGGTGCTGTAAACTTTACAGAAAAATGGTACGATCTAAGCTATCAACAAATCATGGGTATTATAAATGCTAATAGTTCTTCTAACTTTGTCTATGTAAAATTTACATATAAACAAGTTGGTCGAGATGAAAAATGGTTTGAAGATATATGTAAGGAAATGCAGTGGAAATGGAACGAAATACGTCGCGAAATATTATTAGAATGGAGCGATAGTCCAGAGAACTCTCCATTTAATAAGGAAGATTTAGAAACAGTAGGTCGGTTAGTTCATGATCCTATTGATGCTAGACTTATTCTTGGTAAGTGGACTCTAAATATCTACGAGAAGATTCCTTTGAAATCAGATTATACTCCAAAATATCCACCTGTTATGGGTGTCGATGTATCTGGTGGTTACAATCAAGATGCTTCCGCCATAACTATCATTGATTCTAAAACAACCAGAGTCTTTGCAGATTTCAAATGCAACTATATATCTCCTATAGATTTAGCCAGAGTAATATATGAGATAACAACAACTATGATGCCGAACGTTGTAATAAACGTAGAGCGAAATGGCGGTTATGGTGCATCTGTTCTTGCTAAGCTTATAGAATCTAAGATCAAGAAGAATCTCTATTACGAAATTAAAGATAGAGTAATAGAAGAAACAAATGATGGATTACGTATAGTACGAAAGAAACAGAAAACAAAAGTTTATGGTTTCGATTCTGGTAAAGCTAGCCGTGAATTATTAATTGAAATACTTAGAGAGAGAATGGAGCTTCATAAAGATAAATTTATCTCTCCTATACTTCATAGAGAATTGAAGGGTATGCAAGTTAAAAGAAGCGGTAGAGTAGAGCATTCAGATACAAGTCATGATGACCAAGTATTCTCATATTTGATGGCTCTATACGTATGGTATGAAGGCAAGAACCTTAAGGAATTATTCCATATCGAAAAAAGTTCAATCAAGACGGATGAACAGATTGATGAAGTTATAAATGGGCTAGAAGAGAAGTATTCTAGCATTGTAGAAGAAATAGAATATATTGATAATGATTTAAACGAAGAAGTAAATAAAGAACTTAAAGAAATGAAAGCAGCTAGTGGTATTCTTTTGAGCGATTGGAAGAAAAGTGAAATGGAAAAAGAAAATGTCATGCTTAGAATGATGCTACAAAATAGAGCAGTTAAAGAATCATATGCTAGACAAAATAACTGTACTATTGACGACTTGAATTCTAATTTAGATCTTGATAACATGGCAATTCCAGACTCAGTGTTTACTAATTTTGCATCAGATCCTGAAGAGGATTATAAAAAAATGATGGATGAGAATTTCAATTTTAGATAAAACATAATATATCCCTCTATAGCATTGCTATAGAGGGAGTATTTTGACAGACCGGTGCCCATGCCAGGGCAGGTGGCATGGGCATTAGGCGTGTAAAATAAGGGGAAAGAGAGATGAACAATTTCGAGAAAAAGGAAATGTAAGGAAGCAACCATACTTTTACATATGATTATACTTATGTTTGTTTATATATTATATAACTGATAGGAATTGAAAACCTATCTATCATTATAGTAAGAGAAACACTCTTAACAAAATTTAAGGAGAGATGTCACACATGAGAAAACTAAGCGAATTAGAAAAACATTTCAAATTACCAACTATGAATGGAAATATTTTAACAACCCTGGTTATTATGAAAAATGGCAATCCTGTATATCGCGATATACACATTTCTGGTAAATCTCCAGATTACAGAATAACTTCTTGTTCTCAGGAGTATGATAGTATACACTATCCTATATTAGATCTTACTGATATTCCACGTATAACAATATTAAATACCACTGTGTCTCAAGGTGATGGAGAATACGGTGTATACAAATCTCTCAGATTACATTTTAAAGAAATTCTTCGTACGTCTGATATAGGACCAATGCTTAACAGATATTATGGTGTACTTTCAGGTAGATTGATACATAAATATTTAGATGAGTTTATAATTAAATCTTTGAAATCGGAATGTTGTGATAAAGAAACATTTGCTGAAAATTATAAAACTATGCTTAATACTCTAATTACCACTCTTGATACTAAAGCTAATACTATTTTAAAATCTATTAGAATAGATTGTACAACAGTTACTTTAGCTAATGAAATTATTTCACCTCTTGTCAATTACAATGTAAAAGATGCTGAATTTACATCACTGTTTGAAAAGGAAATAGATGCTATTCGTATGAAAGCAGATCCAAATGGATTATCAAAATATGTAAAATACGACGATCCAGAAATAAAAAGTGTAAGTTATCTTGGATTTTATAAAACTGAAGATGGTCAAATAGCTCCTTTCATTAATGATGAGAAAACGAATAGTTGCTCATCTATTTTGTTAAAGAACTTTGATAATTTTAGAGTGATGGACTCGCTATCCGAGCTTATATATAATCATGATAAAGGATACAATTACCCAACAATCCATCTAGATAAATTAAATATCATACTTGTTAAATATAAAAATAAAAATAACCTTATGATAATGATAGCCGGAAATCGGCATAATAGTGTAATGTTTCCCGATACTACAGGTATAACTAGTAGTGGGTTTGATGAAATTTTTGAAAAGCTAAACGACTTAAAATATTTAAAGTTATATAAAGAAAAATCAATTAAAAATCTATGGGGGTTATTAAATGATATATCTTGTATTTAAGCAAAATAAAAATAAAATAGAAACGTATATTAATAATAAATTGATAAACCAAATACCAGTAAATATTTTTATAACTCCAAATAATCCTATTATTGATATAAACTTACACAATTTTTTAGTATCTCAGTCAAATATTGGCGGGTGTATTGTAGATGGGGAGATAAAAATATCTGCCTTTACTATACAATCTACCGAGTCTTCAGTAAACTTTATTATTTATATAACAGTGGGAACAGAAACAGAAACTCTATTTTTAGATGGAGTTGGGGAGAAAATATTTTATTGCGACATTATCAAATCTATCGTCGATACAATGGTGCGCATGAAATATGATAAAATATTTAAAATAGACTCGATTAAAAATCTATGGGGGGTTTTAGGGTGACACGATCGATTGTTTTCAGATCTAATGAAGACAAAATTGATGTGTATATTAATAATAAATTATCTAGACAATTGACTTTGGAAGATTTTATGAACTATTGTAGTATAAACCTTAGTATTGTATTATACGACTTCGTATCATCAATCCCAATGTCAGAACCATGTAATAGTGATGGCAGCATAATAGTAATCACATCCAATGAGTCTAACTCTGATAGAACTATAACTATAAAAGTTGGAGATAAACACCATTCAGAGACTTTTCGTAAAGTAGGAGTCTGCGTGTTCCATAGTGATCTAATTAGATATATCTATGAAACGTTGAACAATATGAAATATGATAAAATATATGAAGAATACATTATGCGGGGGAAGATTAAAAAAATGAATACAGAAATTGCAGCAACTATCGATACACAATATGTAGAACCGATAAGAGTTCTAAACCGATTAGTTAATTTCGCTTCAATAAACGTAGATATTTGGGAGTCGGAAAGATTTAATGTCTTTGGAGATTATATTCACTACAATATAGCCGAATCTACATATACTCCAACCGAAAGAAAGGGTGTAGTGGATGAAGCCGTAAAATATAAAGGTGTATTGAAGAATAAAATATACACTCTCAAAAGACTTTCTTTTATCAATGGGGCATCTACAAATATAATATGTAATGACTCATCGATTTATACGCTTACCAAATATGCAGAAGAGGATCTATTCAAGTGCATGAGTAAAAACTGCACTAATAAGTATAATGCAAATTTTCTTAATACAATTATATTTATTATTAATACTATAGATACTATCATCAGCACTAAAACATACGATGATAATGAGCTATACGATTACATAAAACTTAGAGGTTACATTTGTAGATTTATTGAATACTATGGAGAAATCAAATCTACAAACTCTAAATTAATTTCACTAATTAATTATATCGCAAATTTCACAGTTAATACTAAGAAGGAAAATATTCGTGATAATATAAAAAATATAGAAAGATATATCATGATATTGCTTTTCGTAGAAACTGAGAAAGAAAAACACAGCGGTATATACACAGATACTTCTAACCTATTGTCTGAGGCTCTTAGGAGACTTAATTTTGCTAAGTACTTAAAAGAGGATGCATAATAGCATCCTCCCTTTTTATTTTTTATATCCTTCGTGACAGTACTATAATCAATATAACAAGGAGGTTTATTCTTATGAGTTCATTCACTGCCAATTCTCAGGCTTATAATATTCAAGCCGAAAACGAAGTAGCAATTCTTTTATCTAATTTTAGCACAGAATATATCTTTGGCGTGATTCAGGATATATTATCTGAAAGGCACAGATCTTTTGATATATTACCAAAACCTAATTTGGTAATATCATTCGAAGCCAATTTCAAAACACTTCTCGCTCAGTTTCCGTCTGATCGGGATAATATACTGCAGGTTAGAGATCAAACCTATAGAGAAATTATAGAGTTGATCGCTAGGGAATTCCAAATGGAAATAAGATACGACGAGACAGTCGATTTCTTTACCACTGCAAAATATATGTATGATTTCTTTATTTCTAACTACAATGCATATGTTTCTCTTTTCTTCTCTAAGATTATTGCTAGAGAAAAAGATGGAATCTATCAAGCATTGCATTTAGAAGAAACTAAAAAATCCAAAGATATCACAACGTTATATAATAAAAAATTATATAACGATCCAAAGATTGCTTTAATCAATTCCAATCTTACTAAAGTAATTGGTTATATCACTCAGGTTGAATTTAGTATGGAAACAATTCTAAATTATATCTACGGGAATAATATTATTGCAACTAATTTATTCTTACAGCATTTATTCCCACAAGTAAGTTTCTTTCAATCAGCATATTGCTCTTTATTGCGTAACCAAGAAATCTATCCTTTAGTGATTACGGCAATACGTTTAGAAATTCAGCGTATTAATACGCCGAATGATAATAATAGTAGTTTACAATTTTAAAAAGAAGGGGAAATTAAAATGACAATCGAGAATGAATTAAAAGGTGCAGAAATAGTAATTGACGGAGATGCTTCATTTCCAGTATACGAAAACGTAAAAATGAACGTGGAAACTCCAGTATTAGAAGAAACTGTGGAAGATATGGATGATGATGGAACTGAAGTTCCACCTAAAGAAGAAGAGAAACCTATGAATATATTTGCAAGGGAAGCTCTTCTTAACAGCCAGAAAGAATATACTGCAGAAGAAGACAAACTCTATACTGGAATTGCTACTATGAGCGACGAGGAACTTAAGGCAGCTGTTGCTGAAGAAACAACCGATATTAAAGCTGGCGATGGATCTGCTTCCACAATCTACGATCAGAAGCCAGAATCTAAAAATATTAATAGCCTTATGATTGATTCATTAGATGAAAAAGATCTTATCACACTTTATAATGTTGCGGTGAAAGCAAAAGCAGATCCCAATATGAATGTAGCTGCGGCACTACCACCAGCAATATACGAGGTTATCCGAGAAAACTGCAAAGCTTTAAATATTAGACAAAATTCAGTTATAAATCGATACGCTCGTATGGTTGTAACTGAACTTGTTCAAGAAATGTCTTTAGATAAAGAGTGTAAAGCATTCCAAGATGAATTGTCTAAAGCTATGGCATTCCCTGAAATTGTTGATATGTATGCTGAACATACTCGTGAACTTATGGAAGTTCAATTGTTGGAACAAGCAGCTGCGACAGAAGATGAAGTTACAAAAGCTATTATAATTGCGACGTCTAAAGCATACACTGATGCTTATACGTTTAAACGTCAATTAAAACTTCTTGAAGATGATGCGTTCATTCGCGGTCTAGCTAAGAAAGTAAAAAGATTTGAGCGTGCTTGTGATTCTTTCGACTTCGTTATGAGTAAAAGTATTTTAAAAACAACTGCACTCAAAAACGTTGCTCTTATTGACATGCCGCACATTTTACAATTAAGCCAAGACCAATGTAAAGCATTTATTGTTATGCTGGCAGAAGTGTCTAAGAATATCAAGCCAGACGATAAACCTGGTATTTGGTTCATGTATAGTTCTATGCGAAATATCGTATCACTTGCAAGAACAGGGACAACAAAAACCGATTTCTCTACTCAATGCATTGAACATCTTAAACTTCTCTTTGCAGTTCTTGAAAAAAGACATACTGAACTTTTTAGTGTATAAATCATAGAAGGCTACAGAGCAATCTGTAGCCTTAACATTTTATTAAATTACTTATAATAGAGGAGGGTTTTGTATAAATGAGCAGTTTATTAACAAATAATATAATCACACTACTAGATGTAGAGACTGAACAAGATTTACGTTTAGATGTAACTCTAAGGTATTCCGATCCTAAAAATGATTACACTATCAGATTAGAAGTTGGAACGACTTATGATATTACATATTTAGAATCTACCAATTTAAATAAAGTTGTTGGTAGGATAATTGGACTTGCTAGAATCTCAGACGTGAGAGATAAATCTTTTCCACAGCCAGCAATTGAGTATCTTATAAAAATAGATGCGTCTGCTGCTTGTAGCACTAATGTAAAGACTATTAAGACTAGTCAGATAAGAGAGGTTAAAGTCTTCATTAAATACGCAGATGAAGATACTACCATCTCTAATAGCAAGCATACCAATGGAACTACAGTAGGTACAGTAAAGAATGTTACACTTACCAATGCTACGATAGATGATAATGGTAATATTACTGGCGGTACAGTAACTCCTGGTGGTGGTACAAATACTGGTGGAGACGTAACTGGTAGTACTGAAGGTGGAATTTCTACTGGTGCTAATCCTAACGGTAATACTATAGTTACATCTGGGGGCTCCACTGCTGGTGGTATAATCACAGTTGGAACTTTTGTTAGTGGTATTATGGTTTTAGGCAATGTTGAAGGTGGAGTTAAAACTGGAAATATAACAGTTGGGGCAACTGTTGTTGCAACAGAAGTATCACATGTTATATCATTGAATAGTACTATAGAAGGTGGAACCACAACTGGTGGTGCTGTTATCGAGCCGATCTTATACAACTCCACTGTAAGCGACGGAGTTCTTACTGGAGTTGATATGGTAACAGTTGGCGCTGTCGTTACCGGAGATATCGCATTAGGTGGAACCACAACCGGTGGTGTCATCCAAGGTGGCACTGCTATTGGTAATATTAATGATAAAACTTATACTATACTGGAAGGAAAGACTACTGGTGGTGTAACATCAGGTGGAATTATCTCTGGTGGTACAGTTGTAGGGGGATATACTGTTGGTAATAGTATTGTCGGAGCTATTATTTATGGTGGTACTGGCACTGGTAACACTACAGTTGGCGGTAAAACAGAATATGGTACCCTCATATATGGCACTATTCCTGTAAATGTATTTAGTGATCCAGTTACTCAATCTACATCTGGCCCTGATATGGTATCGCCAGATCCATTGGATGGTCTTATAGTAACAGACGAATCAGTCAATGGAGTTTCAAGTAATATTGGAACAGTTAATCTATAATAAACAAAAGGCTATGGATTAATCCATAGCCTTTATTTTTTCTTTTGTATACACATAAATAGGGGGGAAGTATAATGGTAATAAAAAATGAACAACAATTTTATAGTTTCTTATACAGTAAAGGAATTAGTAAGAAAGATTATCTACATAAACAAGATTTATACAGTCGCGTTATAGAAGAAAATCTTATACCTGCCATAGAGTATATTATAAAAGTACATCCAGCTGAATTAGGAGACAGAGAGCTTGAACAAGCGACTCATTTATCTTTTGGATTATTCAAAAAAGTTGTAAATGCAGTTGTACAAAATAATACAACTATTAATCTTGAAGATTTATTGATATTTTGTTTTGGTAATATTTATAAGAAGAATATCAATGATATATTACTATTTCTAATTGAAACTCACAATGTAGATCCTAATGGTAAAACAGGTATGATTTTTACAGAAGCTTGCCATTATGGGATATTTGATGCAGTTAAATATTTTATAGAAGAAAAACATGTAGATCCAAATATCAATGATGAAATGGGATATATATTTGCATGTAGATTTGAGCACTATGAAGTCGCTAAATATTTAGTTGAGCATGGTGCTAATTACAAAACAAGGAATTCTCTTGGATTGAAATTATTAGAAAAAAGCGATACTCCTATAAGCCCAGAGAAACAATGGTTAACGCTTGTATATGAAGGAAAGATATCTTTAGATATTTGGAAAATGGGAGGACATAGTTAATGGATAATAAAATACCACCGTTCTTAAAACGGAAAGGCAATGCGATTCTATTCGACCAAGAAGGAGAGTTTGTTTTCTATGTTCCTGAGAAGTATTTTGATCTTAAAACTGCATTCGTTGCCGGTGATTATATCAATATATTAGGAATACTAGATTACTCCATAGAAGATAAGAGTGGAAAGAAAGGTCCTTTAAAACAGTTCCATTATCCTACTAGGTTTTTAACTAAACCTTATACCGTTGATAAGGTTAAGGAAATTAAACTTATCGGATCTTCTACAACACAAGACTATAGACTTCTTAGGTTTAAAAAAGGAGATCCTATCATAGTGGATACTAAAGTTCCACAAGAGATTGAAAATGTAGAAGATTTTATTAATCTCTTTGTGATTACTGGTAATATCCCTACCACTATTCCATACGATGTGTTACAAGATTATTTTGTTGACAATATGAATCTTAACGGTAATAGTTATGGTATTTCTCTACAGATATTCGGTGTTGTTATATCGGAACTTTGTAGGGCAATAAAAGATCCAAATACACCATTTAGATTATCTGGTTCTAAGAACATGAACGAATACCAATCTATCAGTGTTAAAGATGTTTCTAAGATGGTTAGTGCATATTCTGCCCTTACTTCAGAAAACTTTGATGATTCTATTGTACATGCTGCAATGAATGATAAGAAAGTAAATTCTCCTTTAGAAAAAGTATTAATGGGATAATATATAAGAGACTATTGCAATGCAATAGTCTCTTATATTATTTAATGCCATATGCTGATTTAGTATCAGTTACAAACATTACAAATCTTTTTCTTAATATAACTAATAGAACTATATTATCCCATAATAAAACTATATTACTTAGACTAGGTATTAATACAGGAGTACTCTTTGGTGTATCTACATTACCTAAACCTAATTGACCATTGCTATTCTGACCAAATCCTTTTACAGTACCATCATTTAGTAAAGCTAATGAAAAATTATTACCACAAACTATTTGGTTTACGTTAGTTAGACTAGATATTAACGTAGGACTCATATATGGGGATGTAACATTACCTAAACCTAATTCGCCTTGAACATTATACCCAAACGCTTTTACTGTACCATCATTTAGTAAAGCTAATGAAAAATTATTACCACACGATATTTGTTTTACGTTAGTTAGACTAGGTATTAATACAGGAGTACTCTTTGGTGTATCTACATTACCTAATCCTAATTGACCGTTGCTATTAAGACCAAATCCTTTTACTGTACCATCGTTTAATAAAACTAAAGAATAATAACCACCACATGCTATTTGTTTTACGTTACTTAGACTAGGTATTAACGTAGGAGTACTAATAGTAGTAGTAGTATTACCTAATCCTAATTGTCCATAAGCATTATGCCCAAACCCTTTTACTGTACCATCATTAAGTAAAACTAAAGTATAATTGACACCACATGATATTTGTTTTACATTACTTAGACTAGGTATTAACGTAGGAGTAGTGCTATCGGTATTATTACCTAGTCCTAATTGCCCATAATAATTAGAACCAAATCCTTTTACTGTACCATCGTTTAATAAAACTAATGAATGGTAGTTTTGCCCCATTATAAACACCTCTTATTCTTTTATATTTAATCATGTGTTTTAATAATATAAATAGAATGATAAATCAATTCTTGTTTAACTGGAAGGTATAGATTCCAACATATGAATAAAGTTACCGCATTGTGGTAAGTATAAATTAAATAATAAATAGTATAATAAAGGAGGAAAATTAAATGTCTTATGCTCAATCGAAGTTTATCTGGGATGACCAGAGTAATATTGATTCTATAACTTCTCCGACAGTAGACACGTTAGACCGCCCAGTCTTTATGACAGGATTCTCTTCAGATAAAGGTCCTGAGGAATTTCAACAACTTATGGGAGATAAATTCTTTAAATTGTATGGAACAACTCCATCATTCTACAAACATGGGCAGACTCTAATTCAGGCTGCTAAAGTAATTAATGCTGGCGGTCGACTTTTCTGCAAACGTATTGTAGCTGAAGATGCAACTCTTGCTAATATAGGGGTTGTTGCTGTAGTCTCTAAGGAAACTATTCAAAAAACTGATGAGAATGGTAATCCTATTTATACTGATGGGGTTACTGAAAGTACAAATGCCATTGGTACGCTTCCAGTTATGATTCAGAAATGTAAAATTTCATATGAATTAAAAACTGTTAGTATTGCTGGTAATAGTTTACCTTCAATGGCATCTGCATTCTTAGCAGATAATATCCATTCAAATGTTGTTGGCGAAGATGGGCATTATCCATTATTCATGATAGCTGATAATGGGCGAGGAGTTTCAAATAAGAAATTCCGTCTTTATGCAGATACATCTGCAAGCAGGCCTGTTGATTATGTAAAATATATTTTAAAAGTTATGGAAAATGGTAATGATCTCGAATCAATGACATTCTGCTTGAATCCAGATATTGTTGAAAACGACTCTAATATTTCTCTTCAAAATGTTATTGCTACCGAATCCAATCAAGTTCGCTGCAGAATTTTTGAAGATGAAATTACCGCATTCATGGAAAATGTTGCATATATTTCTGGTATTGATATAGCTGAATTTGAATATTCAGATGCATTGTTTGGTTGCAATCTATTTGGGGCGGCATACGATCAAATTATTGTAGACGCGACAGTACAACTAGATTCTTTGACCGGTATTAGTCTTATGGGTGGTACTAATGGATTATTTGGCGATCGTCCTATTACTGCAGCTACATATCCAACTGAACTTGTAAAAGTGTTCAATGGCACCGCAAGCGATGATATTTATGATTTGGATAATAGCAGAATAGACGTTGTTTTTGATGCTGACTATCCAGCCATCGTAAAACGGGCAATTGAAAATCTTACAGTTTTCCGTGAAGATATGTTCTATTTCCGTGATATGGGTCTAGCACTTCAGTCAATTGCAGAAATTACATTGGCTAATGTAGCTAGTTACAAATCACGCTTCTGTGCATCATACCATAACAGCTGGGATGTTAAAGATCCTTATACCAGGAAGCAAATCACTGTAACGATTATGTATACGCTGTGTACAAATTTCGTTAAACATTTCCTAAATGGTAGATCTCGTCCATTCTGCGGTCAATTGTATGAAGTTACATTCCCTGATGTAATCAAAGGGACTGTAAACTTCGTTCCTAAAAATACTCCCAAGGTTGATCAGAAACAGTATTTCGATGATAGTCGCATTAACTATGCTACGTATTACAGCGATTTACTCACTCTTGAATCTGAATATACTTCTCAAGAAAAACTGACTCAGTTATCTTGGTTGCATAATGTATTAATGACTCAAGAACTTATCAAAGAAATCCGTGTTAGATGTCCTAAAATTCGTTATAACTTCATCACTGGTGACGATTTAACGAAATATAAGGATGACGTTCAAGCCATCATTGATAAATATACAACTAAGTTCAATTCAATTGAACTTGTGTATACAAGAGATAAGGCATATGAAGCTAACAAAATCTTCTATGCTGTTATCAAAGTAACATTTAAAGACTTCGTTCAGACTGAAATCTTCAAGATTTCTGCTCTGAAATCATCGTGAGGAGAGGGGAATTAGATTATGTCTGAGACTATTAATAGTATTTTTGCTAACACTGCAAGTCCACGCGACGTGACCGCGTATACACTTGGTCGCGGCGTTACAGACTTTTCGAACCTGACTCAGTTTAATAATTTTGAGACAGGGTATCCGTTTTTAATCACGCTCAAGATTCCTACGTTCTTAGAAACTCTTGCTACAAGCAATTCAGAATATAAGACGTTGATTGACATTTATCGCCATATTCTTGAGTATGACTTCAGAGGTATTGATGGTATCGAGGATATCACTACAGATACTTCTGAAATCACTAATGGTATTTCGACGCTGAATGTAATTACTAAAGTAACTATGCAATCTGCATCGCAATTCACTATGCGGTATTTCGAGCGCCAAGGTTCTGTATTTACGAAGGTTCATGAATTATTCCTTCGTGGTATTAAAGATCCTCGTACTCAAGTTAAGACATACAACGGTCTGTTAAAAGCAAGCACTTCTGGTGGTACAGCGATTATGGATGAAGCAGGATATGAGTATGAAACATTCCAGTTCTTATACTTCGTAACTGATAATACTTGCCGTAAGATTGAAAAGGCTTACCTGATCGTATCTGCACAACCAACAACTGCTGAAACTAGCATGTACAATGCAGAAAAAGGTGATATTGGCTGGAAAGAATTGAATGTACAATTCAATGGCTTCCCTATCACTGGTCCTGCTATTACAGCTAAAGCAATTGCATTCCTTGCATGGATTAATGAAAACACTATCTTCGAAGATGCAAAATTCGGATATAGCGCAATCGCCAAAATGCCAACTGCCGGTAATACTGGTGTTACTGGAGCAGTCTCCCCTAGTATTGTTTGATAAATGTAAATATATATCCCCGTATACCAATTGGTATACGGGGATATATAGTGTCTATTGTTCTGTAGGATTTGCTTTAGCAAGCATCTTAGCCATATCAAGCATCTTTTCTATCTCATCGGTAGGTAAGAACGTAGCCAGATAATACTTTTTAAGAGATCTACTAAAATTTGCTTGTACATCGGCAGATTGATCTCCGGCATACATATCTGTTGTGTTTTGAACCATTTCATTTGTTGATTGGAATATCTGTCCAGTATTGATAAGATTTAGATACATTGGAGGGGGCAAAGTTGTATCAATGCTGTCTTCGCAATCAAACTCTGCATCATATACCTTTGTAAGTATTCTATCACAGATCTTCTTAAATTTGGATTGTCTATTGTAGACTTTACGTAAGAATTTAGTATTACTCATTGTGTAATGAGTAGCAAAATCTAATTGCTGTCTAGCGGCAATGACTTCTAATGGTACATCTGTACTATTAACCGCCATCTCTTCAAGCATATTCATGAGATCTGTTTTTATTTCTACATTTTGTCCTTGCATAACTTCGAAATCAACAGGAGCTTCACCGCTTGGGCTTCTAGGAATAATATAATCATTAAACCTACCTGTGATATTCATGATATTATTCATATTCTCGATTTGTCTAAGACCGAAGTTAGATTTCTTTATTTGATTGATTGTACTAAGCAATACATTTGCTATATTTGTATCAACCGATTGTTTTACATAGTACACATGTTTGTCTTGACCTCTGGTAAGAATAGTAATGGTATTTGTGATATAAAGACAAGAATATAACTTAGCTGGGAACAATGCTCTCAGTAATCCAGAAATACCACGATTACTCTTTGGATCTTTATCAAAGTATGCATGTACCATATCTTCTGGCGGAATGAATGTAACTTTGATTTTACTTATCTTACCATCAGCGCCAACATCACGGTTATATTTAAGAATAAGATAGATTTCTTTAGATAAATCTTGATTGGCATTAATGAATTTCTTATCGATATTGTCAGAAATCTCACTAGCAATCTTTTTAAGAATTACACTATCTTGTTCTTGGTCTAACCCCATATTAGAGTTTCTATTAGCTCCAGGTTTGATACCACCTAACGTATTAGCAAATGTATTTTGATCCATATCCATATTTTTATCACATTCTATATAGAAGTACCCTAAGCATATATCTTCTATATATAGTGGCTTAACCATTGTATGGTCAAGAATTTTGACAACACATCCTGGAATTTTTAACTCCATATCTTCACTTTTATCACCAACAATAAAACCATCAGCCGCTGTAGCATCCATATTATAGAACTTTTTCTTTACATCTTGCAATGATTTATCAAACTTAGCAAGACCCTGCATTCCAATTTTTGTTGCTGCGGCGATCTTACTTTCATTAATTGCAGCGTTTTCATCTTGTTTTACTTTTCTACTTATTTTTCCATTTTCATTTAAAGATAAAAATGCAGTTTCGCTTATAACTTTCTCAGCGCGTTGATGTGATTGTATTGCAGATTCAATTATACCGTTTTTATTAATTTCTATGGTAACGCCTTCATTTGGGTTAGCTGATATATCCGTAACTGTTTCATTTATTAGTTTTTGAGCTTTAGTATCATATGTATAATTGACAGCTTCATTAGCACTAATCATACCACCTCCAGTATCAGGTTTCAACAGTCTAGAGATAGCCTTCTTAAATGGGACAATGTATACAAAACATTCTCCCTTATAATCTGCTTCTTTATACACTTTAGCCATTAGCTCATCAATGTCATATTTCTCTTTCATTTCTTTAATATTATTTGCTGAGCTAACATCAAAATCTGTAGATGAACTATTTTTAATATTGATGGAATCTTTAGAGAAATGATCTGCTGATAATACATGCTCTTTTCTTGTATCCATAGCGTCTACAAGTTTAGGCATATACTTACATATAACCTCTATTTCTTTATCAAGATCTCTCAGATAAGAATTTTGAGAATAAAGACTCATTACGTTATTCATAACAGCCTCATTCTCAAATGTATTGGCAATCCCATCTATTATACTTCTATCGGTTTGAATATTCTTACTTCTAGCATATAGACTAGATATATTGGTCATGCCAGTATTACTTACATTATTAGCCATTAGTTTATCAATACTGCGATGCATTTTGTTTCGCATATAATCGATAGTAGTATTCGTTTCTGGGCTAGAAAAATGTATGTCTGTGTGTAAGCTATTAAGATTATCTTGTACATTTTTCTCTAACTTTTTTATTTGTGAATTGTTTATATTACTTTTATCAGCCATAGTTAATCCTCCTCATTAAGATTATTTAGATGTTTCAGGGTTGTTTTCTTATATCCATTATCCTGAATATAATTTTTACTATGCATTTTTTCTTTTTTTTAGTTATAGTAAATAATGCAAGCTTTCCAACATTAGCGCTTCTTATCTCAATAGAAGCTTCGTCACCTTTAAGAATACTGAGCATATTTGGAGTAACGTAAACTAAATGATCTCCTATATGCAGCATTGACATTCCATCTTCGCTTTTTGTATTACGCATGGTTATAAATTCTAGATCATCTGTTAATTCTTTTTGCTCAAGTACTGTAGAATATATAACTTCTGCATTTATTCTAATAGTTATATTGAGAAAAAAATCATAATCGCACAGTGGAACTTCTATATTTCCACCTCTAATATATTTTCCAAATATAAAAATTGGTATGGGTTTCCCATCTATTGGGCTAGTTGTCAATTCTTCACTGGCACTGACCCCTATATACACTTCAGTTATATTTTGTTCAACTATTTCTTTTTCTAAAGAAGATATATCGCTAGATAATATTGCTATATCCATAGGTAAAGATAGTAATGTTAATTTATTATCGGATATTGTTTTCATCAGTCCAAAATCTATATTATACCCATACATGTCTATACCCTGTGGTGTGTTTATACACACCACAGAGAAACTTTTAATCTTTTTAGATATTTCGATTATAGATAGAATAGTTTTCGCATCAACTTTATATTCTATTATATTTTGCATTATAATTTCATCCCTTTCCTATAGTCATTAACTGCATCTTCTACATGTTTAGGCATTGCTAAATATCTATCTACTACCTTAATATTGCCAGTATGACGTTGAGCAATTTGTAGATTTTCCCCTTTATGCAATCTGAATACTATGTCTTTTATACCTTGGGATAATTGTAGATCCATAGTGCCATTTAGTGGAGTTCTTTTCATAGTGAAATACTCTACAATGTCATCGTAGACTTCTCTAAATCCGCCAAGATGAAGCCAACGCTTACAGAATTCTAGATAATTTTGAGATGCTAGATTTTCCACATACGCTCCAGCTCTAACGAATTTAGGATCTTTATTTGGATTTTCTTCTTTATAAATAGTCTCTGGCATTTCAATCATACCAACTTGAGTATTTGGAGCCATATTAAATTCTTGAGTTATACTAGGATACAGACGTTTGTAGTCATAATCATTCGCATTCTTATAAACCATTACAGGAACGCCATTAATCTTAACTTTAGCCATATCTGAAACTAGTACAGGGTCAGCAACAAACGCTCCCGCATATTTCTCTGTAGGTTTTTCATTGAATTTATTTACGTTATTACCAGCAATAACATCATTGTTCTTAAGGAATGAAGTTACTGCTCTATTGGCTAAGTAAACTGTTTGTCTATGAGCTTTGTGATACATTGTAGAGTTAGCCATAGCCTTACTATATATATAATTTATATCACCTGTCTTCTCTTCGATACATTTCTGTACGATAACATCCATCATATTGTACATAATGAATGTCCAAAAGTCTAAGTAAGGAAGTTCTGCCATCTCTGAAGTTATATGCTTCCAACTTAATTTTCTTACTTTACATACAGCTTCTCCAATATCATTTAGTTTATTACTACTAAATGCAGATTGACCTTTTCTTCTCGATGCAAATTGAATCATCTGATCTAGATATATAGAGTACGATGATATATCTGCAAAGTCACCACGTTGCTCGATTATACTCTTATTTCTCTCATCAACGAAATACTCGCAGTATTTCTCAGAGAAATCTGGATGGCAAATAACTTCTCTAGGATCAGCTCCTAAATTTATTAAACGCTGGATAATATAAGGTATATCAAACCCCATGTTCCACGCTAATACAAAATCCGGCTGAATCATATTTATTAATCTGAATAGATTCATAAGCATATCAAGTTCATCATCGAAGAATATGAGTTTTACTTGAATCTTATCGAGTTTAAACCCAACAAGTTTTTTATATCCGCCGACATTTGTTTGTAGAAACTCTTTAAATTTCTCAATGAAGTTATTCTTATCTAATCCTTTTTCAAATTGTGCAATCAAAGGATTACGAGAATCCCTAAGGACGAAAGTGTATAACGTATTGGTCTTTTCAACCATTAGTGATACGGCATTAATTGGACACTCTCCAGGTTCTGGAAAGTCTCCTCTCATGTATTTAATATCTGCTTCTATATCTAGATATGCTTTATCTATAGGCTTGATATCGTTTACATATACTTTATCGAATTCTTTTCTATAAAAATTATTAATATGCAAGTCAGATCCGAAAATACGCTCATCTAAGTGAAGTCTTTTATTAGCATACCTATTCCCACATTTTATATTATCATAAAACAATTCTAATTGTCCTGTTTGTTCGGCAATACTCTTTTCTAAGTTCTTATATGGAACAGTAATCGGTTCAACTTTAGCTCTATCTATAAAGAACTGATTGTACCCTACCGTTGCATCATCCTTAGTTTTGTAATAAGTATAAGGTGGCTCGTATATAGTTCGACAATCTTTCTTACCAGTTTTATTGTCTTTAAATACAATAACCATATTGTCTTTTTTAAATTTACCATCATCGTCTTTTCTACCATAATGATACGTAGCATTCATAAGTGTTAAATCACTACCATCTTTATATCCACTAATCATTTATTCAATTCCTCCCTAATTGCACCTTATAAGGTGCGATTACAACCTTATTTATATGTTCTAGACATATTAAAAAAGTATAAGACACACGAATAGACCTAGTCAAAAAGACTAGGTCTTATGTATTTTATAAAGTTTTAGAATTAAGGTGGGCTCGAATGGACTCGAACCAGCTGAGTTACGAGCCCATTTAAATATATTAGACGATATGAGTACCTTCAACATTTCTAGCAACACGTTTATCTGTACGCGATCGTAATACTTTTAATGCAGCTTCAATATGAAAAATAGCATCTTCGTTTTCGGCGCATGCGTATTGGGTATTTTGAAATCCTTCCAAACGAGCCAATACCATAACAAGAGCATCTTCGTTAGCGATGCCATTAACACCATTCTCTTTAATAGGACCTTCTTGGAAATCTACTTTAACTACAGTATATCCTTCGGTTGCAATAACTGGAGTTACTTGAAAATGATGAGGAGCGCCAAATTGAGGTTCATCCTCATGTGAAATCTTTGTGTACTTACTGGTTAAAAGTGGATGTTTTAATTCTTTCATTATAAATTCCTCTTTTCTTTTATATATTTACCATATTGTACCTAGGGTTATAAATTATTACCAAAACACTTAAATAAAATAAACTAAGGTGGTTAGAGAATTATGGAATTAAAGAAAATAGTATCCAGGGTCGAACCGACTAGTTTTGGCTTTAATAGTAAATTCTTTGTAAACAACGATGAAGAAGCTCTAAGTCTAGCTAATACTGAAGAGCCAGCTAAAAAAAGAGGTCGCCCTCCTAGTAAAAAAAGAATAGATGATGGTAGCGGTGAATATGTTGCAGTTGAGGGTAGAGCAGAACTATCCCCTATCGATGGTAATATATCATATAGAAAAACATATGAAGATACTACAAATATGCTAGCCGCATCTATCAATCAGATTGATGGTCTTAGTGCCAATATACAAGCAGATTTGCATTTGGTCCGTGCTAGTAAAACTCTTAAGAATAAATATAATTATTTATGCGATTTAACTGGTGCCGCTGCAGGATTAGTTGGTAATAAGATTTCTGCTATTAGAGAAATAAACTCTGTTATTACTAACTGCCATAACCTTGATATGAAACGGGTTAAGGAATTCAAACTTAATGACAAGGATGACGATGATAAAAAAATCATGGATATGTATAATGCATTCATCAATACTCCTGTCGGTTCAGTTCAAGGTATGGGCATGCCATTCGGCGGTATAACCCCTATGCAAATTAATAGTCCAACTATGGGTATGGTTGGAATAGGTATTGATAATGACATCAAACCTATTAGTGGGGAACCTGGATATGAAAACTATCTGCGTAATATAACACCAGAACAGAATGCTATGAGTATGGAAAATAATCCTTTCATTAAAGCTGTTGTTATATACAACCAAGAAACGCAAGATAAATATTTTGATATAATGGATACTTCAACTGGACAGTCTGTACCTAACGTTCCAAGACCTGCAGATTTTCTATTGCAGCAAATGAGAATAGACGTTAGATCTGGAGTTGCTAGAAACACTTCAGCTAATATGGATTTCCCATTAGTTCTTATTGGTAATAGAGCAATTGATGAATATTAGAAAAAATAAAGAGATATAGCATTATGCTATATCTCTTATATATTATTTAATATTCGCTTCAGATCGTTTTACTTGAGCGGTGTGTTCTTGTTCTTTTCGTTTTCTATAATAACATTTAGAACACCCTTCATTCTCTTGTGTGATACAACCATCCAAATCTACACCATATGCATTATAACATTCTTTTGGAATAAACATTTTTGCACTCTCCTTTTTACGGCATTTCAAATATAACATTACCGTCTAGTTTAAGATTTACATCGCTATTACGCAATACAATTATGTCAGCATTGCACATTGTAAGTTCTGTATTATGAGATATCATTATGCATTGAGTATAGTTTAATAACTGCATCATTTTTCTTAATAAGACGATAAACTGTAATCTATTATTAGTATCTAATCCTCCATCCATTTCATCTATCTTAACAATATTGAATCTATCTGATGCTTTATTCAGCAAAGCAAAACTAAGTATCATAGATATCATACACACTTGGCTTGTAGACATAGACGATACATCATCGTTTATTATACCCTTACCCAAACATGGTATTCTAAATTCAGTTTCATTAATTGTGAATGGATGTAATACGTATTCACCAGCAAATAGCATAGTTAGAAGTTCATTAGAAATCTTAATGATATCATTCATATAGATTTCCATAAATATCGTCTGTATGCCAGTGGTGGGTGAGCTATAATACTTAATAGTTTCTACCATATCATACTGTTTAGTATATTCGGTATACTCCTTAATATAGTCAGTATGTAGAACTATTTTATACTTATTCTTATTAATCTCGTTTGATACCTCTGGAATGGTATTACTATTAAGTTCTTGCAATTCGATCATATTGTTAGATATGCTTTGATTGAGGTTTTGAGCTTCGATATAGCTGTTGTTTAGTTTAGGTAATTGAATAGCTAACTCTTTTTTCCTTTCTATTCTAATTTTCATTTTAGCCTTCTCTTCTAAGATGTATTTTATCCTATCTATATCTCTTTCCAAATCTATAATACGAGTACCAAAAACAAATACTTGGGTAATATATTCATCTTTCATCTTAGTTAATTCTTTATATGATAGGGTAAGCTTATTGAGGTCGCTTGTAATCATTTCTATCATATCTTTGTTAGCCGAGATAGAAGATAATTGATCTTTCAATGTTTTTATATCGGCATGGTTAGCTTTAATCATAGAGATAAGATTACTATATTCCATATAAACTCTAGTATCTAAATCTATACTTTTACCACCTAATAAGAATTTTTTTAATTTAGCTTCTCCGATATCTTTCATATTTGGAAACTTAGATATTATCGAGTAGGATTCTAGTATAATAGTTAGAGTTTCTTTAACGTATCTAATACATTCAAGAAGACCATCTTCTTTATTGATATTTATCCTTAACTGTTTTATATCCTTATCCAAATCCTCATTTAACCCTACTAAATTTTCATAATCTTTATTAGGCAATAGATTTAATTTTGCTTTAACTATTGAAGTTATGAATGGGCAATTGGAAATATGGTTGCAATCTGTAGGAATAGTATCAAAATCTTTACAACTCCGTTTTAGTATCTCTTGCCCAGCCAATAGTTTCTCAGCCTCTTGTTTATTGGCTACTAATATCTGCAATGTCTCTTCTGTATACTTTCGTTGATAACCAGACAGATGTTTGAAAGAAGATTCTATCACAGAATAAGAAAAGTTTTCTCTTATAGTATCCATCATAAAGTTGATCTTATCTATTGTACCTAAAGAGAACTTATACTCGTCTTCGGATACAGCATTATAATTTTCAAATCCTATAGCCTTAAAAATATTAATTGCTCCATCTAAAGAATGCTGTAATTCGGTCACTCTCCCTTGTATTGTATTATATAATTCTATATCGCCAATAGAGCCGAGCTTTATCTTCTTAATTTCAATGTCATTAGCGATGGCAAGCGATTGTGTATTAAGATCGCCAAGCTTCTCTTCTATAGCTTGTTTTCTTGTCTTTGCCATATATAGCTCTTTTTCGCAATTAGTCAAATCCTTATCTGTTAATATACTATCTATAATATTCTGGGAAGAAGATAGAACCGCATTAAGATTAGAAAATTCTTGATTCAAACTATTATAAATATCTATAACATTTCCATCTTTATTGATATTTGATATCTTTTCCTTTGCAGTAGAAATACTAGCAATAAGAAGAACTTTTCTATCTTCCATAGAACCCAATGTGTTTTCTAATACCTTGATAGAGTTTTGAATCTGTTCCACATTACCAATATTATCTATCTTGGTGCTTATCGAATTGACTAAAGCTTTTAACGTTGTTGATTTTTTACTTAGGACTTTATAAATTTGATTGTAAACTTCTAACGAATCCATGATAGAATTTATGAACTTCTTTCTATCAGCAGGCTTCTTATCAGCTAAACCTCTGTCTTCAGAAGACAATTGAGATAGTGTAATAAAACTAGAGTCGAGGTCGAATAGTTCAAAGATAATATCCTTACCTTCATTTACATTACCATTCGGATTTAACTCTATCAATTGCCCATCTAAATATTGCTTCTTGACATGGCAAGTTGTTTTCTTTCTTTCACCCTCAGCGTTTACTGGCGATCTATATGATATAAAAACAATCTCCCCATTATCCATAATATACGCTATATCTTTTCCACCTTCAAGCCCAGGAATATAATCTGAGCTAGCCTCATTTGATGGAGATATAGCTTTTGAAAGTGTACTCTTACCAGATCCATTATCTCCTTTGATAATAACAATATCATTGATACATTTAGTAAAATCTACAGAAATAATATATATACCCATACCATTATATATACCTATGTAGTTATATAAAGTCATGCTATGTAATCTCATATCCTTACCTCCTATCCTATTATATAAGAGTCAACTAGAATATAAAAAAGAAAAAGGCTAGTTTTCGCTAGCCTTTATCCAATTGGCAATTGTGTTATATCCTTTATAATTTTTATACATTAGCGAAATCTACTAATTCTTCCTCTGTATATTTACCTCCTATCATATTACAAATTACCGTAATAATGAAATCAGCTTCTGCTTCAGATATGTACATTTCTCCCACATCTGTATTTCGTAAAAGATGTGTAAATACATCTTTTACTTTTGGATTGTCAAACTTAACTCCACTAGATATAATAACATTTTTTTCCTTTACTGGCGGTGTAACAATGGCTTCTTCTTTCATAGGAATTACCTCCTCTTTTTTATTCCCATCCATAATGACGGAATAAAGAGCCATATTTCTTATAATACCACACCGTTGAATATTTCCATAATATTTAGACATTTTATGGATATCTTTGTATACTTTAACTTTAACTAAAATATCCTCATTTTCTGGAAAGAATCTTGTGTAGTTTCCAATAACTTTATCTTTCTCATAAAGCTCTACGAATTTAGCTACGGCTAAAGGAACTATGTCTCCCAATATGATACCATAAAATGAATTACATTTTTGCATTTTTGCAATATGTTCGACTACATATTTAGGAATAGCTGCGACGTTACATCCTATAGATCTTGGGGGTGTATTAGCTATCGCAACTAATTCTTTAAATCTAGGTGTCAAAACGGGATTGTATATTAATTCATATAAGCCAAATCGCAAACAGTCTGATTTTATAGCACCATAAAATTTCATAGCTTCTTCAAATATAGAATATATATCATCGGATACACTTTTAGATAAGACTAAATTATTGAACATGTCTACAAAATTAGATTGTTTTTCTTTATCGAATTTTTCTAAACAATTATTAGCAGTAGTTTGGAGGTAAACTTCTTTATCCACACCTATTGCCGCACAATATGATTTGATTAAATCATTATGATATTTTGGTACTACATAAGTTATTCTAGATGTGTGTTGTGCCATTATTTATTACCCCCAACAAAATTTTGTAATTCTAGCTCAGAATATTTACCAGCAGTAATATTCTGAATAATTTTAGTCAAAGCTTCAGCTTCCTCAGAGCTAATGAAATTATTTTGAATATCATTGAGGTTCCGTGTTGTTCTAAACTTTCGAATTGTCTCCTTGATTGTTACATTTGTTTGCATAATTACATCTCCTAAAATTATATTTTTATTCTTACTCAGCTATATAATATATAACTAAAAAATAAAGGATATGCAAAATGCATATCCTTTATATTCTATCTTTCAATTTGATCGTAAACTTCCATAATCTTATCAATATCTTTTGCCTCATCTGGGTATAATAATTTATAATCATCCAAGAATTTATCACCGAAAATAGCCCAAACATTATATGTGCATACATTCTTAAGTTGCTCATTGATCGTAGTTAAGAATGTATCTTTAATATATTTTATTTTAGATTTGTACATAGCTGGTGGAAATGCATATGATATGATAAGATGCACTATATTATCGATTATCTCAAAGATTTCCATAGCATCATTTTCATCTTTAAGAATAAAATCAGCAAAGATACAAAAAGTATGTTTGTTATCGATTATGTCGTGCATCATAGCATACTTACATTCTCCGTATACAATAAAGATACGGATCTCTTGGGTTTTATCATTAAAGAAATTTATAGACCCTTTAGGGTCTACACCATTATCTTTAAGATATGTTTCCACATTAGGTGGTAGTCTTAAAGCACTAGCATATTTCATTCTTTGAGCATCACACATTACAGGCATTAGTCTAGTTAGCATCATATAATCAAACATTAACATTTACCTCACTTTCTATTATTTTATTAACTTCAAGACCAATTTCAAGTACAATATCTGATACTATGGAATTTAAATGTGATCTTATATAAAAATCTGTTAATACCAACTCCATATTATCAGTTTGCAATGCGAGCATATAAATAATAAATTCAGTAATAGATGATAAATATACTTTGATAGACCCGTCTATCGCCTCTATTGTATTGCTTGCTCTACAAAATTCTATCATGCGTTTTACAAAATATGACTCTTCTCCTATTAATATCTCTTTTCTTTCATAATCGCATATAAAAGCTCCATTATAGGATTGATTAAATTTTACTATTTTTATAGTAGCTACTCCTATAATAAATTGAATATATAATCTACTATTGAAATATTCTTTTCCATATATTCTTCTTACTTCAAATTCTGTTAATTCTAAACACTCTTTATGGTTTAAAATATCTCCATGTATAAGATTATCTCTAAATAGCTGTACAAATAGATCTTTATTCTCTTTTGCAAATACTCTAAGAGATTCAATTATTTTGTCTTTCATTCTTTTAGCACACTCCCTATTGGATTTGGTTTCAGTACTTCAGTAGGAGTTGATGCTCCTACAAAATTTACTGGGACCAATCCATCTATGGTTGTTTTCATATCCATTTTAAATCCACATGCTTTACATATACCCTTAGAGACAGTATGTTTACCAAGCTCTTTAGATATCCATGCATTCTCAGACATAGCATATAGTTGATATGTTGAATTAAATAGAAATAGTTTTTTACCACATATTGGACAGATACCGAACTTGTTTCGTTGTACTATTTCTTGCATAATTTTCACCCCTTAAAAAATAATAACCCCTATGATTTCTCATAGGGGTATGTAATTATTTTGGCTCTGTAAATTTGACAGTTCTGATATCGCCTCTAATTAATAGACTGGCATCAGAAAATCTCACCTTATCCATAGACAATACTATATCAGTATATGTTTTAGGAATACCATTAATGATAACAGTGCCAAACTTTGGCTTTTTGCCGCCATTAGAAGTTTCTATTTTGATCTTATTATCCATCTGTTCTCTGGAGAACACGAAACAACGTTCATAAATATTACTCATAATAAACCACCTCTTAATAAAATTATTCCCAATATATTCTTCCAGATCCCTCTAATGGCAATCCAATATACTCTGGTTCTTCATCTTCGGTTAGAACCATAGAGACTAGACCCCTATTAATATCTTCAGAATCTCTTGCCATTAGAATATCATTATCGCTAACGGTCTTATCTTCTAAGACCAGCTTTTTAAACTCCAGTATCTCTGTCAACCCTCTTGTTTCTTTATAAGAGTTATACAGTTTAGCATACTCCTCATCCCAAGTTAATGGTTCTTGGAATTCAGAGAAATATCCATCACCATAGATCTTAAGAAGTGGAACGATAGATCCACTAATACCAGGATCTGTTGATGAAGAAGAATCTGGATCTAATACACCCATGTTACTAACATCAAGAAGTTTATATATTTCTGGAATTGCATTACCGCCGTTCTCGCCGATACCACTGATCCCTTTATACGTAAATTTCAATGCTAATAATGAATCCATGTCAGTCACAATATTTCTAAAGTTTATCAACTGGCATCTAGTCATACTAGTTACTAGGAACATAGGATTAGTTACTATTACCTTTCTAATTGAACTAAGATCGGCACGTTTACCTTGGTCTGATAAACGATAAATGCCTTTAGATAGCTTAGCCGCATAGATAGATGCGATGTACTCGGCACACCGTAATTTCTTAGTCATGATATTAAGATTATTTTTGAGTTTAAGATTGTTATACTCATTAATCATCCATCGCAAGATACAATATACATCTTTCTTAAATTCCATAGGAAGATGGATTTGTTCCTTTGTATTAATATCATATATATGCTCTAAAGAGTGTATAACACTAAGTCCTTTTTCATAACTATTAGTAAGATTAAAGTTACCACCTAAACATGAGATCCAATAATCTGTACTAAACATATCATTCAGTGTCGCATCTTTATGTGTATTAGCACATAAAGTATTTACCATATGCTGTATGACAAAATTACCATCAAATAGCATTCTTGGTACATTGATAAATACGTTAGCCGTTTTCTTAGGCTGGAAAGTATAATACTGTTCAGGATTACCTGGATCTTCTTCAGTAAGGAATATTGAATTAGATATTCCTAAGAACTGCATAGCCCCATAATATCCCATTTTAGCTAAGATATATAGTGCTGTTTCTACTGACTTAGTGAATGTGTTATTGTCATAGTTGACGCATTTAACTGCTTCCTTAGCAGTGGTTTTCAATGCGGTCTTATCTTCTAATACATTCCTGAAGATTCTTATTGGTTGGAATGTTGTCTTCAAAGTAACGCTATGTTTAGCGGTTTTAGATGTTGAGTTGTTATATGTCGATGCATCCACGATTTGGTACATCGCAGAGTAATAGGAGCCGTTAATTCTAAAATAGAATTTGTCGACCACTCTTGGTACTGCGATGATTACATCAATCGTGTCATGTTCGTCCTTAATTGCTATATAGTATGTAACTATTAACAATTTAAGGTCAGAAGATTTCAAGTCAATGAAATTGTATCTGTTATCTTCGTCTCCTCTAGAATTAGAGGAACTCTTAGATTGCAGATATTCTGTATATTTTTGAAGAATATCATTTATTTCACGATAGTCTTCAACAACTCTAAATTTCTTCACTTTGATAGTAAAGAAGCTCTCTCTTTGACAAGAGAGAACTATTTTTTGTATTTCTTGGATGATCTCTTCATCCGATCTGGTAAATAACTTTGTATTAAACTTATCTGATGTTTTCTCAATATATCCGTGAATAAACTCAGCTTGATCCATATTTTATTCCTCCTGTGGGGTATGGTGTAATTTTTGCACTCTCTAATATTAAAGATATTTTTTTGCTAAAACTTCTGCACATTTTTCATTATTATACAATACACTATAATCAAGTTCGATATTTTTGAAATCTACATCACGACTAGATGGATGGATTGATGGATTATTTGGGTCTTTTACAAATGCCCCAATATATTTGGTATTATTTTTTAAATTTTCCATAATATGTTATACCTCCCCTAGGATTGGGCTGTCATGTATCACTAAAGTTACTTTTATATCAAAATTAGCTGCTAATTCTTTCATGGTGTTAATATCAGTTTTTAACACTCTTTTATTCTGACTATAATCAGTACCAAACTTATGCTTATACGCGTTAAGATCTATTTTTTTAGTAGCAATAATTTGTTTTATTGCTACTATTTCAGGAGAATCATCTTCGTTCACACTAGGAACGAAGATATTATCCGTTGTAGCTAAAATTGTTTTTTCATTACTAAAATCAATCGTATTCATATTTATCATGTCTCCGATGTGATTTCTATTTCGATTCTTCGCCCCATAGGATTGATAGCACCCTCTTTATCTTCGATGATAAGAGTTGCCTTAGTATCAAATACGGTACAATACGTTCTAACTTTATAGAACGATACTGATTTGTTTTTCTTGTCCTTAAGTGGTCGCATATTATTACTAAAATCATCACCGAATCTATGACGATAAGATTCGGGATCAATATTTTTATACGTAATCATTTGCTTTATGGCTACAAGTTCAGGAGTATCGTCGTCGTACACTTCAGGAGCAAAGACGTTATTCACTGTACTAAGTATGGCTCTTTCTTCATGTCTGAGATCGTCTTGTTTTGATATTAGATCTCTGAAGTTTTTTGCATTATTGAAGTCAATAATTTTGTCAGAACTGTATTGTTCTATGTCGTTGACTGGTTTGGTAAATTTTAAAAACGGACCAGCATCATACACGCCAGGAGTTCCGTCATATTTTTTCTGAATTGGATATAGCAAGCCATCTTTTTCTACGCACGTATCTTCGAATAAAGGATCTTCAAGTTTAGCACGTTTATGATATTCTCGCTCATCAATAACGTCCATTAGTTTTTTCCCTATACTTACTTTCTTAATCATTATTGTTCGCCCCTTATAAAAAATTACTAGTTTCGTTAAATAGAATTTATAAGAGATACAGAATATCTGTATCTCTTATATTAATAAGTATTAGGCAGCTGTTTCAATATCAGCGTCCGCTTTGATATGTTGTTTAACAATAGCAGATGGTGTTAAGCTATAATATACAGCATCACCATCGAGTTGTGCAGTGGCTTCGAAGAAATCTTCTAGCTCAACTGTAGGGTCAATACTAACATTCGCATGTAAATACGCTTTGATGCAATCAGCAACAACGCACATTGTAGGAACGATAAATTCTTGACCTTCAAATGATTTGAAACTAATACCATATTTAGTAAGACCAACATCGGCAAGAATGTGATGCAATACTGGATTGCTCGCAGTTACCTTTTCAAATTCTGGTTTAATATCATCTTTATCAAATGTATAAGTTAAGCTAAAGCTGCCCTTACCATCTTCAGTTTGGTTATATTCAACGAATGCGCCGAAGTGGAAATTACCTTTAAGATCTTCCAATACAGCAGCTTTTACAACTTTCTTATCTTTTACTTCGCCAAGATATTTAGCCAAGCCTTCAATTAACATTTTAACTGAATCGCGACTGAAGCTAGTATCCCAACCGTAATGTAACTTCTCGGTCATAACTTTAAGGATTTCATTGTCGATACCTGTTTCTTCGTATTTTTTCATGTTGTAATATCCCCTTTATTTTTTGATTTGGCTAGAGAGAACTATATTAGAACTCTCTAGCACTTATATAATATATGATTATATTTTAGTTTAGCTACTTTTAAACTTTAATTTATGGCTCGGCACTATTTTCAGAATGTGCCTATTGTCCCATTCTTAATATGCTGCCAAGCTAATTCTAATGGTAACACCATACACGTTGGGCTAATCTTATTCATCTTACTAGAATGGAATCCTTGGTACGGGACAATAAGAATAGTTGTTTGTTTGGTAACAGATTTTTCACCATCTGCATCAAACCCTAACTTTTCAAACTCTTTTGCTAATGCCTCATCTCGTATGCCAGTAAACCGTACACTCTGTTTAACTGAGACATCCCCAAACGTGTGTACAACATTTGGCATATTAAATATAGCGATTAGATCTTTCTTAAACATAGGTCGTTCAAACAATACCGTCTCAACTGCAGCGGGCCCAATACCTTTGATACACCCAAGCAACCCTTTCAATTTATTACTTGGTGTATTTATCAAAGTATCTAATGAAATATTACTCATTATCCGTTTCCATTTTTCGGCGGCAATAGAACTAAATCCTATCGCTCCTATTATTCTATAGTCAGGATAGTTTGAAAATTTAATTTGGTCTATTCTATCCATAAGCTTAGCCCCTACAACATCACCAAATATTTCACATGCTGTATTTTTAGTAACGTCTAGAAGATCAGCTAAACTATAAATACCTAATAGCCTTACTGCTTGGGTTGAGAAATCTTTTATATTTAGCTTCTTCATCATATTTGACATTCGTTTAACATTTCTTTCTGGACACTCAAAGTTTATACAATATGCAGAGTTGCCACTATCTGATGCATAAATTGATTCTCCGCATGATGGACACATTTCTGGAAATTGTAAAATTGGATTAAGGTTATTGTCGTTATGGATATTTTGCGGTTTTGTTATATAGCAAATAACATCATTAACCAGTTCAATATCTACAATATCCCCAACTCTTAAAGCTAACTTATTAACCCTATTAAGAGAATGGGCAGTTGTATTATCATGGATTCCTCCCATAAACTCAACTGGATTGAAGTTCGCCTTTGGAGTTACTAATCCGTTCTGTCCTATAGAATAGGTATAGCCTGTAAAGATTGTTTGCTTCTTTAAAGCATTAAACTTTATGGCGATACTATATTTATTGACAGAATTGAACCTACCTAATCTTTGGACAATAGCTGGATCGGTATATGATACCACCACACCATCATACATGAATGGCAGAAATGATCTCATATATTCAGCCTCTTCTACAAATCTTTTTACTAAGAATAGTAGAGTGGTATAATCACCACGTAATACTTCATATCGCAAATCAATTCCAGAAGAATAATATTTGTTTAGGAACTTTATTTCTACCTCTCTATTTGGAATACCTAAACTGGTTTTTGGTGAACATGCTAATGGGACAAGAGTGATAAAATCTCTAAACTTTCTAGCATCCAAAGAACTAGTCAATCCGATAACTGCATTTCTAGCATTCGCATATGATTTACCATATCTACTTTTTAATTGATCGATATTATAATAGGTAACTATAGCTTCAAACTTTATTCCAAAGATCGTACCTTTAGGAACATAGCCAGTAGCCCGTTTAAACACATATCCTCCAAAGATAGGAGTCAAATCAGTTGCCTCATTATTATTGGTATCCCCTCTACTTCTAGCAGAAATAATAGTATCGCCATCAACTTCTGCTTCAACTGAAACTCCATCGTATTTTATTTCAGCTATAAGTTCATTGGCATCGATACCATTTCCATAATAATACCCAAGAAAATCTCTTTCAAAGACCATGACCGTATCAGCACCGTCTCCAGTTAGAAGACCACGTTCTCCAGCTTGCGCATTTAGTACAAACTTGCATTTATCTAACGTACCAACTAGTTCTGGATACGTATGCGCTACATTAGATATTCTCCTTCCGATTAGAGTATTATTCACAGTATGCTCAAAATCGGAAGGTATAGGTTTAGAATTAGCCGTTAATGCATTAAAGAATAACATATCATCTTTATTCTTAACTCTAACTACAGCTTGAATTGGTCCATCACCAGCTTTATGTTTCTCTAATAAATTAGACTGATATACTTGATTAAATTGTATTGGTGGAGCACCAACTGGAGCTTTGCCCCCTGTTAGATTATTATACTTTACAACAAGAAGATCATACACCCCATCTTCTAATGGAAGCATTTCCCTATCAGTATTATTATAAAGTATATTCGAGATCTCCAGTATATCTCGCATCATTTCTAATTCACTCTTAACTTCTGGATCATGCTCTAGAAAAATCCTAGCATTTTTGTTAATATTAACGATAGTTAATGTATTAAGAAGATCTAGTTCTCCTTTTCGTACAGATTTTAATACGTCTTTCACTGTACTCATATAATATTCCATATATACTCCTTTCAAAATAGTATAGAAGAGCATAGTTTCCTATACTCTTCTTATATTAGTATTTAAAAGTTATTTGGAAGTCTTTCTGCTACCCATCTATTCACTACATTTAGATTCTTAGCAGTTGTGCTTATATTAACTATACGATGTTCTAGTTCTTTTTCGGTTTTGACCTCGAAATCTACTAGATCGATAACAGCACTAATACCTTCAGACAATTCTTTGTCTTTAATATATAAGTTTGCCCCATCTTGCGTTTTGATATGGTCTGGTACTCTAAACGCAATATTGAGGGGCTTTCCAATTATTTGGTTGTTCTTCGCAACCAAAGCTTTGAGAGAATCAATAGATTCTATGAATCCAGGGACTCTATCAATGATATCAGTTAATCCTACAGCTCCAGGAACTCGTGTTGCTATATTCCTTAACGCTGTATTATTTTTCTTCTTAGGAATTTTATCAAATTTTAATCTAAGACCTGCTGTCTTAAGATAAGCATTGACTATTTCCACACTTCTACTAACTGAATCTTTATCCAATTTGATATCAATATCAAATGGATTACCAGTTAGAAGTTGTTGATGTAACCGTCTTGCTAACGGTGAAGTTGAGAGCAACATAATAACTTGTATTACGTTCTCTACTGCGGTATGCATAAGATCTTCAAGTTCCATTTCCCCGAATCTTACTGGAGTAGATGCGTGAACGGTCTTATGTAATTTATTCATTTTAGATTTGGTATTCTCACTTCTAATATTTGTAGAAGCTAGAGAAACTGCGCTGAACTTCTCTTCAGCAAATTGTTTCAACCGGTAAATATATTTCTTACCAGTTACTAATCTACGTCTTGCTACTACATATCTCCAATTATTATTGGAGTCAAGTATAGGAACAAGCATTTCGGATAATTCGATCCATGGGAATTCTGCATATAGCGCCCTAAGCTTATCTAAACACATACTTTCAGATATAGGCTTAATGCTCATATAAATAGCCCCATCGCATAGCATTGAATTTACAAAACTAATTCTATCAGTTTCACTCATACTGGCTATAATTTCTTTATAATAATCAGATTGTGTTATAGATATACATTTCATATATCTATATATCATATCTTCGGCTTCTATTAGTTTCATTGTATTGGTACCATCGGCAATCCTTTCAAGAATCTTCTCGCCGACAAATGTTACAGATGTTTCAAATAACTGTCCTGGATTTTCACGATTGACAACTGTGCAACTATTATATTGCGCTTCAACCGGCTCCCATCCATTTCTTAATTTTACTTTAGGCATAAGAGCGTCTGGTTGTATTCTAGATACAACTCCCTTTCCGCCGTATCTATCCGTGATCTTATCTCCTGCGATAAGTGGAATTATGTCCATAACAACTATTTCCATAACGATATTGTTAAAGACTTTTTGGTCATTGATATATTGCTTACCTTCTACTACATCTTTACAGGTGCAGTATATTTTTTGTAGATCATAAGTCATCTTTACACCAGTATCTAAAATAGGCTGTACTGATGCTATAAGCTTAGCACAAAACTCCTGATTCATATTGTAATACTTAGCTATCTGTTTGTTATAGATAGAATTCTGCAACTTCTCTGGGTTGTTGCAGTATACACTGATATCGATTACTTTACCTTCTACTGTATATCTTTCATCAGATATCATGATGTCTTTTAGTCTCTCCCAGCTTTGAGAGTATAACGCTTCGTCATCTTTGCGTTCTCTACGAACACCGCAAAGTATTCCATTTTTAACGTTCTCCCCAATATCCGGAAATGTTTTATAATTGTCATTATCTCCATACAGATTCAGTAAAATATCATTGTCATTTACAATAGACTGTATTTTAGCGAACAATGGAGCGGCAAATTTCTTCGCGGCAGATTCAGAAATAACAATAGGATCTTCTGTTGTTAGTGCTGTTGCCATATACACTGTAGTTAGATTAATGCCATCGCATTTATTATTTGCTTTATCAAAAGATGCACTCTTCTTTACTGGTGTTCCTCTAGGAACGAGGTCTCCAGTGTTGAGATCGTCCATGTACGAATTATCAAATTTATAACCATAGCTTTCTGTAATGTGTCTATAATCTGTCCTTTCTATGCCATGTAGCATACCATTTTCGGAATCCAATAGTATTAACCAATAATTGGAATAATTGATACTATCATTTCCGCTGTATTTTGGAATCTTATCAATTACAATATAATTAGCTTCTGCCCTAATGAATGAGGATGATAATTCCCCAAATTGATTTTCAGAGCCTGTCATGATTATAGCCGGTTCTGTATGTTCCAGCTGCATACCTTGCTCTTTCTGAATTCCCTGCATAATCTTACGACTACCAGAGTTGGTATTGTTAAATGGTTGCAATAACCCTTTCCCTAGCGCATATTCTTGGCTAGGTAATCTCGCTTGAATTTCGTCTGTTGTGTCTTTTATGTTTAGATTTGACGCCATTAAGCTTTCCCCCTTATATAACTAATTTAGCTTCATCTATATAATATATATCTCAAAGGATATTTATATTAGATCAGATAGAGCTAAGCTCTATCTGATTATGGCTTTATTCATCCTCATCATCTAGGGTCGAATCGATTTGCAACTCTTCGATACTGTCATCCGTTAATATATCTTCCATTTTAGGACGTACCTGCAGGCACATATCCAATATATTATTAGACACAGCATAATCTTTTTCAGCATCGGTAAAGATTAATTTTGGAAGTTTGCATAATTCTTCCTGCGCAATTTTCATAAATAGTTGTTGGAACGCAGGGTTCTTGATGAACTTATCCTTTAAATTAGCCATAGAGAATTTAAATTCATTATGGGTATCAAGATACATTCCTACACCTGCACCGTTTACTCTGCCGTGCTCGGATAAGAACAAATATAGCGACATAATGGGATCAAACCCTTTATCTTGGCTGAATACCATAGATGTCTTTTTATTCCCACCAGTTCTTGATTTGACTAAGGTTAATTCTACTATAGAACCTAGGAATTTATATTTTTCTGTATCTTTTAGTTTACTAATATCATCTACCCGAATCATAGTATTAGATACATATATGATTGTCTTGCCTCTAGGCAAAGTTTCACCTTGTTTTAAATACGCAACAGATGATTTCTTTTTAGCCATAGCCGCACCTGGGTCGTCTAATATATGATTGATTGTCATAAGTATAATATTAGCACTCTTCAGCATAGGTACAATTGTTCTAAATATTCCGGTAATAACTTTTGCTGCTTGAGCCCCTGCCATATTTCCGGCAGCCTCTTCACCAGTTGTAAGATTTTCTGGCATTAGCATAGCTAATGAATCCAGTATATATACAGTTGGTTCTAATTTGAATAATGGCTCGCCAAAATTATCAAGCATTCCAGTATTATATGTATATTTATCAGGATCTGCTATTTTCATATCATGGATCATTTTAACACGTTTGTAGAAATTCTCAGCAGTAACGCCTTCATTTCTAACAATATATCTGTTATGTAATTCTACATCATGAAATCCGCTTAGGTTTTCACGTCTAGACCAAGTTAATCCAACTTCAACAGAGTCTTCAAATATACATGCAGTTTTAAATGGTCTAACTATATTAGCCGACATTTGAGCGACAAGGGTTGTTTTACCTGAAGATGACCGTCCTATAAATGTACATATGCTACCATCTGTTAAACCAACCGAATAATAGTTAAAGTCCAAATTCTTTTCTTCAGATTTTACATGGATAACACTACCATTTGTAAAGTCAAAATTTAAAAATCCAGTGGAATATCCTACTTCACAAGTTGCTTCTTTCTTCATTCGATAATCTTTGTCTTTAGATACAGTTTTCCTAAAATTATATGCTAATAATGACATACTGGCCCCTCCATTTTAAATTGTTATACTACCATCAGATGGAAACGTGTATTCTATATCAATAGAAGATTTCTCTTTGGTACGCATAATAGCGGATAAAGTTAGCATTGGAGTCCCAAATTCTTTGAATATTATAACCATTTTGCCATCTGAAAGTTTTTCAACGTCTTCGATTGTTTTTCCTTTTAACAATAAAAGTACATTTTTTTCCTTTTTATTATCGAGTGTGTTATACATCGATATATTCCTCCTTAAACCTTTTAATCATAAGTTTATGAAAAAATAAAAAGATATAAGAGAGGCATTGCCTCTCTTATGTATTAAGGAAGTACGATGTCATCCCCTTCTAGTTGTTTAACAATTATTGAGGTTTTAATGAAATTCGGAGGAGTTAAAGTATGCAATGAGCATCTGGTGGATTTATATTCAGATCGGTATACCATCTTAAACTCTTCTGAATAAAGCAACAATACTCTAGTAATTTCAATTGGCTCCATACTCTCAAGGATATATAAATTTGCTGATGTGATATTATCATTCGCATCTAATACTTCTTTAGTCACCCATATATCTTCTGTATTAGATATGCTAGTATCAAACATCGTCGTGGTGAATAAGAACCCAATTCTGGTAAACAGTGCTTCATATATTTCGATTATCTTCTGCACTGTCATAAACCCAGGATTTGATGTTGCTAGAGTGAAGTTTAATCTTTTAATATTTACTTCTTCTTTGAATGTGGATTTAACTGCAACTGCTAAGAATATAGCTAGTTCCTCATCAACTCCACAACCAAGTAGTTTTCTAGTAACAGTTTTGTTTACTGCCTCTCCAAGCATGAATAGAAGTTTCCTAACATATTCATCTTGACGGGCATATACAATATAGTCGTAGATAAACCTATTGCAATGAACACATTCATCGTGAGTAATTGGAGACTCATTAATTACTTGTGTTAAGATAGTCAGAAACTTGGGAGATGCCAATAGGAATTTATACTCTTTATTATTACAATCAAATATATCTGCTAGAATATGCGAGTATGAATCCTTAAGAACCTCATAAGTTTCTTTCTCGCTCATTGCATCTATATTTTTCAGCTTAATCAATAAAGCTCCAGCTTGACCGACTACTATACGTTGAAGATCTATGCCGACATTCCTTTCTTGTTCAACCTTAGATTTATTTTTTATATTTGCAATGAACTTCTCAAACATTGCGTTCCCCTCCTATTACTGCTTGTAGAATTTTACTGCATCTGCCTTTCCAGTTAATACTACATATGCATCTTTCACCCTCATTATCATTCCGTATATACCAAAAAAGGGTAATGGTCTAGCCACCACCCATTTCCCATCTATGGCTAGACTTGTTTCCGTCAAATTATCAGCATGAAGCATTAGATTACCCCCTATTAAAAATCTTCACGAAGTTTAGTGTTTTGGAATTTTCCGCCTTTAACTTGTACACTAGTACTTCCAAAGAAATTTGCTTTATTTTCTTGGATCTTAGCAGCGGATGTTGTTTTGGCCCCCATATCGAATTCATTCGAAGTTGTATCAAAGTTCATTCCAAAGAAGTTATCTTTCGATTTGTCTACTTTATTCATTCTAGCAATATATTCATCATATACCTCTTGAATATCAGCAGTAGGCATTTTCAATCCGGCAACAATAATTTGAATATATTCTTCCTCATGTATATCTTGCAGATGAAAGAATATGTCAAATGGAGCACCAAATTTTTCTTTAATTACTCTAAATAGATAGTCGATAGAGTCTTTTGTTTTTTCATGGATATTAAGGATTACGCCAACCCCTCTGCAAGTAGGATCGAAATCGTAAGACCGAGTTTTATCAATAATAGAAATTACAGCTTTGTCAAATGCTTCTACATTTTTAAGCTTGTCAAGGGTACCATGTTCAATGGTCATATATCCAGGAATTGTTGTGAGCTTCATTAAATCTGTATCATCCATATTATTTTCAGATTCTACAATTCCTTTACCGAGAAGAATAGCAATTCGTGCAGCAAATTCTTCATTAGCTGCTTGTTCTGCTTTGATTTTATTTCCATTGCATTCCGATAAGAATTTTTTATTAGAAATAGCTTGAACCACGTATTTCGGAGAAAGATCTCTGAAATACTCAACTGTATTTTTTAATCCGCGAGCATCTTCTTCAAAGCCACCAAATACAAACATATGCACTGGTATATCCAAAACTTGTTCGAAATATTGTGCAATTACAGTACTTGCACCGCAACCAGTTCCACCTTCAGAACTGTTTACAATGATGACCATCTTATCTTCTGGAGCTAAGAACCCGTCAAGTGTAATATCCCCATTTCTAAGATTATCCATTACCATTTGATTAGCAAGATTTCTTTCTTTAGCACAACCTTTTGTCGCACCTTTGAATTCGATTGCGTATTCTTTATACGCTGCAGGCACGTCTTTTAATGTGCTATTTAATAACAGCACATCATTAGTCTGCATAATACCCCGTTCAATTAATTTAATCGCAGCTTTATTACCAGCCGCCCCTATCCCAATAACTTTTGCTTGTAACATTTTTATCTACTCCTTCTCTTATAAAGTCTATAATTATATTGGGTTGGACCCAATTACATTACTTATAAGTCAACTAAGAAATAAAAAATAAAAAGAGGGGGATTTATCCCCTCTATATGTATTAAGTTCGTAATATTCTTATAGAAGAATTGGCAATACTTTCTATAGTGCGAGCCCATTGTCCATCAGATGCATAATTCGCATCTAGCATTGCCTGAAGAGTTGTATGTCCATTATTATAAAAATTATTTTTTATCCAAATAGCCCCAGATATAATACCGGAGTCTATGTCATTACCCATAGCATATCCTGCACCAGGATTACTGTCTATACAATTAATACCAAAGAAATTATTCTTTTCTCTAGCTATTTGAGAATTTCCCCATTGCGATTCTGCTGCCGCATGGCTTAATATAATAATCGGATTTAATCCGCTTTCTTTCGATGCTGCAATAAATGCGTCCCCATGACCTTTAAAGCGTGTTCCACCACTAACCTGTTTATCCCAAGTATCAATAATTTTATTCATGTCGTCTGATGACAAATCTTTATTTGCTGAGATATCGTTATATCTACTAAATCCCCTAGATTGTAAATTCGAGATACTTCTTGTTCTCCTTTGATCTTTCTCTAAAAGTTCTTGAGTAATAAGTCTTAATCGTTCTTGTTCTTCTTGCAATATTCTATTATTTTCTATTAATATATCTTCGGCAATTTGTTTATCTTGTAATAGGGTTTCTAATGTTATAATACGAGTACTTAGTGTTTGGATTTTTCCAAAACTACCAATTGATAACGCAAATGTGAATAATAATAGTATAATTACTATTAGATTTATAACGCCTTCTTTTTTAATTTGTCTAGTCATAATGATTTCCTCCTCAAATTTGCCCAAAAGGATAAAGAGTTATACTTTTGTATAACTCTTTATCTTTGGTATGGATTTGGCATAGCAGTTTTAACCTCTGCTTCCTTCTTTACGTTTACTTTCAGTTTCTTCTTTTCCACGTTCGAGTTCAAGTTTTTCTTGTGCAGTTAATTCCTGAAATCCTAGACCCATATCTCCGATTTCATGGATAACTCCAATTTTACAATCATTCGCCATTTTAACCACCTCCTATATTAATTTAAGTTAGTTATATTTTCAAACTTCATTATTATAATATATAACTATACTTCTCTTTGGGTTTTCCTTTCCTTATCCTTAAGCGTAGAAGGCAAGTAGTCTTCTTCATTTACCAGATTACTGTTTAATACCGCACCTATAAGGTAAGTGTTTAGCAGATTTCTAGAGAGTGAATCATCTTTCAATACCTTCACATCTTTCTGTGAAACCATACCAGTGGTATTAATGCTATTATAAAATTCAGTTTTAGCCTCCATAGAATCTGCTCTATATGTAGATAGTTCAGCTATAGTGCTATTTAATCCCATAACCGCTAAACATTCCATTTCACGATCAGATGTATTACCATTCTTATCTATATCCAAAAGCAATCCAGTTTTCATATCACGTTTAGATATATTGGTGGACATAGAATTCTTCTTACTGATAAATTGTTTCATTTTCTTTATAGGAACGTAGATAACCATGGCGTCTTCACTCTTAACTGGAACTCCTTGTTTATTCCTATATATAAATGGCATATTAAGTTTTTCCATAAGAGGAACATTGATGATATCCAATGCCTTCTTTATCTGTGGCATCTTAGGTTCTATTTCAAATAATTTCATTTGAAATTTAATTGCAAAATCTTGTTTAAAAAATTGCATAAATTCGTCATCATTCATCTTAGCAAACTTCTCTTTATAAAATGAAGAGTTCTGCTCCGATGGGTCCATTGCATCTAATGTCTTATATATGAGTTCTTCGACTTCTTTCCGTGCTTTAAACATCTTATCACATCCTTTATTACCATGTTTGCGGCATACTAACAAAAAATAAAAGCGTTAACTTTTATTTCCTGTTTGTTTGGAGCGGTTCACATCCGCTGCGGCTTACTAATCCGCTCTAAGTAAGTTGCTTTTCCCCACGCCTATTCATTGTCTCACGGCATTGGTTCTACCTCTGGTGCCCAGCTGCGTAACGCAGGGGCTTCTATTTTTATATTATTTTCTTTTTAATTATTAAGAGGCTAGAAATTCTAGCCTCTATATCGGACCTATTATGATTTTAAATATTCTTGATCTTTCTTGAAATGTAATTCTATTGCTTCTTCTTTAGTCTTACCAATCAATTCAGCTTTTGTAAAATGAAGTTCATCAGAAAAGTAATCAAATATCTTTTCCTCTACTCCATTATCGAAAGTTGCAATAACACTGATTGGACTGAAAGAACCTTTATCCTCGAAAGTAATCTTAACTATTTTACTCATATTATATCACTCCAGATATAAGATATAGCAATTTATTATTACTACTCACCTATATAATATATGCTTAAAATAGTGAAGTATAACAAACCAAAGTCTACGTTTCTAAGAAAAAATAAAGAGGTAACATTAATATAGGGAGAGAGAACTTCTAATTCTCTAACCCTACATCCACTACAAAATGTATATGTAGCTTTTTGACTGTGGTTTCTCAACCACAATACTTCCACTGAGTTCGGCACTAACTGGAAGTATTATTTCTTTTTGACCATACACTTTATGGTCTTCAGTTGCGAATAATATCATTATTCTCACCTCCTTTCAAGAGGGCATATATCCCGTAGCACTTTGAATGCTACTGGATATATGCTGTCTTATTTTATACTCTTACATACCCTTCAAGTAAAACTGAAGCTATCAATTGTAAAGTATTTTCTAATACCATAAGTTTAACACCAAGTTTAGCAGCCTCTGGAGATCTTCCTTCGTTTTTAGCGTCGCTCCATTTACCATCTAAGTATTCCATTTTCTTTTTAGTATCATCGATACGAGTTTTCATCTCTTCAATTAGCATTATATAATTTTCTCTTTTAATATCGTTCATTATTAATCACTCCAAGTATTAAGATATAGCAATTTTCATTACTATTCATTTCTATAATATATACTTGTAATATCTAGATATTACAAACGAATACGAGGATAGCGTAATGCTATCCTCATATGTTAAGTTAAGAATTTTGCGAATACCAATTAGCTTTACCACGAAGAGTATCTCCACCCGATTTCCATTCATCGCCATTCTTAAGAATAGCCAGATCCCAACGTTCACATGTACTATCAGGACCATATGGTTCGTGCGGAGATTCTCCATCTAGATTATCTCCTGCCTCGCCATGTGTCATTACCCAGTTGATATTAATTGTAAGGTCTAAAGCTTTAGCCAATACTGCAGTTAGCATAGCCATCGCTTCTATCTGTGCATCTGTTAGTGGGGCATCTCCCAAATTCTCAGTCGTTGCTAAGGCACAACAACAAGCCCCAATACCAATCGATCCACTATTTCTATGATATGTATGAGCTAGTACAGTAGACAAATCATCAACTGTTGCGTATATGGTTCCATCTTCTGCAATTAGAAAAGTATAATCATCATCTGGATTGTTATACCATCCACCTGTCCAATGTAGATAAATCTTTGGGCCAGGCATTCCGACATCTCTTGCCATTTGCCAAAGAGATTCTTTAGCATCTAATGCCATTTGTCTAACCTCTGTTAAAGAAACTTTAGTGCATTTATTAAACGTAGTACTTGCCATTATTAATTCCTCCCTTTACTCTATTATATGATTGTTGATTAAAAGCACATTATTATAAAGAAGGAGTGATTAAAATGTTCTTTGAACCAATCAATGAAGCATATTTTGGGAAGACCTCAGAAGTAATGGGTATAGAGAAAACTATATCTGATATAAGAAAGAAATATAAGGTAACAGATCTTATACATACTATCGTCAACGATCCTCTCGTACTTGAGTTGGGTAATAAAATAAGCAATACATTTGGTTTTAGAAAAGTGTATTTTGGATTCGATGTAGATGTTCACTATAACTGCTATACCGTTCCAGTAAGACAATCTAAATATGGAAATCTTACTGAAAAGTACACTGTAACTAAAGATGGTGTAAAATATAAAGAAGATGCCGAATGTGATGTTCTTATTGTTGCTACAACAGCGTTATTCTTTGATAAGAATATTACTGATGGTGAAGTAACTGCAACTATATTGCATGAAATAGGGCATAGTTTTACCGACGCTGTAGTTCCAATACAGCTATGCTTTGATGTGTTTAAAGATTCTCTTAAAGCATTCGCTATATCCTTTATGGCAGTATGCACACAGAAAGCTAAAGATCTTCCAATCATATCAAATATTGTACAATCTATAAGCAATATAGTAAGTAACGCTCCAGGATTTGTAGATAAGTATATTCCTAAATCTCCATTTACTAGAGAGCTTTTAATTACTAGCTCTAGGAACACAGATAAACGTAGGTATATAGATGAGAAGTTTGCAGATCAATTTGCAACTATGTATGGGTATGGTCCAGAATTAGCATCAGTATTATCTAAGATTGATTATGATAAGAAGCGTAAAGAACCAAGTGGAGAAATATCTAAATTATTAGATTTACTATATGGCTTAGTAAGTATGTCTACAGAAGTTATGTTTACCTCTACTCCAATGCTATCTGCTAGAATGAAATCTGCTATTCAAGTTTTAGAGCATGAGATTAAAACAAACAAGTCCCTCACACCAGAACTTAGAAAAGAACTTGAGGGACAAATATCTGATATTAATCTCTTGGCTATGCAGTATGCTAATATAAACAAAACTCCTAAATACTTTACTGCTAGAAAGGCATACTTTGATTTCATGTTTAATAATATTAAAGAAGGAGATTTGTTTAGTAAGTTTATAACGAATACTTACAACTTAGATAAAGTTGATGCAGCATTAGAAAAAAATAAAAAATAAACTAGTTTTATGCTAGTTTACTTTCTAATTCAATTGGTTTCTTTACTACCAGTATATTAAGATTAAAATCTCTTGCTAAACAAATATTATATATTGTTGAAGTATTACCTTCTATACAATACTTCATTTTTAATAATATTTGGTCAATCGAACCTCTAAACCCTGCCCATGCAATATATTTTAATAATTCAAAGATCTGTACACTTTTTTGTATTTTAACACATTTACAGTCTATATTAAAAACTGCAAAATTTATTTTTATTTCACTATACTCATCTGCATATAGCGCCATGAAATAGTCAACCTTAGCTTTTATAGTTTCACAATTTCTTAACTCCGTAGTCATAGTGCTCATTATACCAAATCTTCTTTTATCTTCCATTATATAAAACATCTCCAGTTATAAGATATAGAGACGTTTAGACTCTACTCGCTAATATAATATATAATTAAAATAACGAAGATATACAAAAAATAAACTAACCCATAAAGAGTTAGTTTATATTCAGTTATACCAGGTAGAGATATCCATCTTGATAGAAGAACTCTAAACCGAAATCTTCCATTTTAAAATGGTCTTTTAGCATTTTACATATCTTAAGAACGTTTTCTATATATACGTTTTCATCTCCACCAAAGGGATCATCCATTCCTTCAATAGCAACATATTTATTTGCGCTAGTAGATTGGTTCTTATTTTTATCAGTAAGTACTTCTTCTCGTATCTCAGTATGTATTGAGATACCTCCATCTTTACAATTTTTATCATTAAATACACACCAAGCAGATGTAATATCAGTATATAAGTTCGATGTCGATACACCTATATCATCTGTTGATATCCCTAATCTAAAACATAATGTCTTTATTAATGGCTTTTCAAAAGTTGCTCTCTTCTTTTCTGTCATTATAAATTCCTCCTTAAGATGCAATCGTTTTATTGCTCATTTATATAATATATAACTAAAATTTATATAAGAGATAGCATTATGCTATCTCTTATATATTATGATTTATTTGCAATGTGCACAATAAGAGTGAAATACATAAGAAGAGCACGATTATAACTATTTCTAGTAGCCAATCTTTTCTTTCTCTTTCTATATGATACAGAAGTGCTATCAAGCCAATCTTCTAGTAGTTCTTTCATCCTAATGATATTAACGTCTTTTGTATTAGGTTTTGGAGATACTGAGAAGGTTATAAATGATATATCAGAAACTTCTTTAATCTTGGCTTGTTCAAAGTACGAGTATACTAGTATTCGAATAAGTTCCTTAACTTCTAGAATATTTTCCTTATCGTTTAGGATAGATTCTATAATAGATTTGATCTCTTCTGTTTTTACATTATTATCAGAAGACATTTTACAAATCTTATAATCTACAGATCCGGTATTGATTTTCTCCATTGATCTCTCAATAAATCGTTCCGCTTTTAGCGAATCATTATCTGCAAGATGATAATTAGAATCATCAAATGAATCACTATCATACGTGATATAATCTTTATTGGCATATGCATCATAATATAATGATGCTATATTTTTCATAAAGGATTTAATACGATTATGCAACTGCTGTATTAAATACACAACATCTTCATCATTATATGATGCAAACATTTTAGCATAAGAATCTAACCATGTAGACCCTATACTCTTTACAGCGCCAAATACAGAACCTTTAGTCTTTAAATCGAATTTATTGCTAAGCATACTATTCAATACATATTCCATTACATGTCTATACTCTGAAGGTTGTACTTTTGGAAAGGACATGTAATGAATTGATGGATAAAACTTACCAGAGAATGCTAAATATAACATTGCTAATTCTGCATTCTGTCTATCTTTCTTTTGAACAAAGTATCGTACCACTGTTAGCATTAATACAGTAAGTTCATCTTTAGCTGCTCTAGGATTGAAAGAAACAATAGGGTAGTAATACGTGCCAGATACAGCTTCAGTAATTTCTGCTTTAGTTATACCTAGTGCTTCGAACATAGCATTGGCATCGTTTTCCCCATAGTATATTCTATCACACGGGCATGTATCGAATAATAGAGCATTCCTATCATTGATAAATTTCGTTACGCATAGTTTAAATTTATTTATATTGCTTAAAGATTTTTCCGCTTTAGGGGATAACCCCTTTAGAATAGCAGTAGTTGGTTTCACAATTAAAACACCTCCGTCTAATTAAATAGATGTCATCGAGAAAAAATAAAGGGCGACATTAAATCGCCCATATATTTCTATAGCTCAATTTCATTCTGATCTAGAAATTCTTTTATATCATCATGAAATTGATATAAAGAATCTATTGTAAATCCACCCTTAGTTGATATAAATATATTTGTAAATGTATTCCCATCATCTAACACAATACTAGTTTCGTCGTATCCTTCGCTAGCGAAGGTATGACCATTAATGGCTATTTTAATTTCTCCACCTTTTCTTCCGAAGATCTCTTCCTCACCAAACATACGATGAGCTGCGAATAGTTCATTAAATGCAGCTTCACAATCATACTTTACATTATCATCAATAACAATTGGTTTGGCTGTCATTACATGGAATACCATTTGTGTATCTTGGTTAGAGCAATGCAGCGTATGATCTGCTGTGTTGTTTTGGAATTTGATTCCTTTAAAAATTGTTGAGCGTTTCATGGTATATAATATCCCCTTTTATTTTTATAGTATTAATACTGAGTCTGGGTTCATGAAGAATTTATTAAATTCTTCGAACGTTTCAAATCTTTCTGTTTTTGTAGGTGTGGGTGATTTTACTTTGTCCTCTTCATCACTATCACCAACTATTATACTTTTATCCATTTAAATGACTCCTGTGAAATAGCCTGCTATATTAGTCAGGATCATAGTAATTGATATACTATTTCTTATATTCACCTTTATAATATATGACTATAAATATTAAGTATTACAAAAAATAATAGGGATAGCATTGTGCTATCCCTTATATCTTATTCTTTACTATATATTGGAATAATTGTATACCTACTAGAAATAGAATCTGAGTTAAATATCGTCTTCAAAGTCAATTCAGCTTCTTCTTTAGTTATAAACGAATCGATCTTAGAATCCAGTAGTATCATTTCAGGTGCTCCGTGTATTAATTTAAAAATTTTATATTTCTTAATCATACTATCCCATCATTCCAGTTCTACTTTAATTGGATTTGATACTAGTTTGATTCCTGTGCTTATAGAAGATCCTTCTTGAAGATCTGCTACTTTAATATGCTGAACTTCACCCTTAGTTGTTATCTTAATAGTATTTGTGTTCTTGCATACAAGAATCTTTTTAATAGTATCACATTTAGCAAGTTTAATAATACTCAAACCTGCTCTAGCTCGTGCTGAAATAGGAACACCGTGAATTGATATACGATTGATTCTGCCCGATTCGGTGACCACTACCACATC